>Ga0233415_10000038_pt1 | contig 60528 bp, 72 predicted proteins | sample Na_anoxic_12_MG_FD_188631 | JGI IMG/M metagenome (GOLD analysis project Ga0233415, IMG submission 188631) | Seawater microbial communities from Saanich Inlet, British Columbia, Canada - Na_anoxic_12_MG | ecosystem: Environmental > Aquatic > Marine > Inlet | place: Canada: British Columbia...
CCGACTCTGTGCGAGGTTGAACCTCCTCGACGACCGGCGCCTCCTCTTCGACAATCTCCTCTTCAACAACGGGTGGCTCCAATGAACCATCCTCCGATACAGATTCCGTATCGTCTTTTTTTTTTTCGCCGAAGAGCTCGGGGAACTTGGGGTTTACCACGGAATAGTCATACTCATTGGCTTCCGCCGTAGCGATATAGTCCTTAAGCACCTGAAGGTCATACCCCTCAAGCTCAGGGAACTTAGGCATGACCACATCGTAGTTGTAATTATTGGCCTGTGCGGTCGCAATAAAATCCTTAAATACCTGCTCGTCGTTCATTAACGTTCGTTACCGCCTGATGAGGCTCCTGATGTTGCGTTGGGGTTGTCTACTGCCCCAAATTCTATAGGGTTGGCGTCCCTAAACTCCTGCGTGTTATAAAGGTCGTAGTTGTCCGGGCCAATAGCTGCCTTCAACTGCTCAATGGTTACCTGCTGGCCCTGAGCCCTAGCCTCGGAAACCAGTTCGTTCAATACCCCAACAACGGCGTTGGCTCCCTCCTCCGGAACGAAGACCTGATATGGCATGACTCCGGGAACAAAGTATTTGACGGCGTCAGTATTATTTAATGGCCCCTCTGGGCTCAGATAAACCACCGACACTTGAGGGTTATCGAAGTTCATCGCACTCAATGCTCCCAGCGCCGCAGAAGTTACGCTCTGGGAGCTTTTGTCTGCCTCGGTTGAAGCCACATAGCTTGACCTTGGTGTAACGTCTATAAGCTTCCCTGTCTCAGGGTCAAAACCTTGAGTCTCAGTGTTATAATCTACGGCAGGCTCCTCGTATCCCACGGTGCGCTCACCGCGCTCGAGGACCGTGCTTCCTGCGGGGACGATGCCGCCCTCATAGAATCGACCGTAGTCGCCCTCTACGCCATGGAACTCGGTACCCTCGCTGAGCCACTGTGACCGGCTCAAGCGTTGCCCAGACTCGTCAACGAGAGACACGGGACGCGAGGTTCCGTCTGGATAGAAGAACGTCACCCGCTGCCCATTAGCATCAGGAACGATACGGTCTACAATGCGCTCATCGGCTTCTTTGCCCTCGTTGAGCATACCCACGATAGCCTCTGCGGCTACCGTCTGGTCCTCGGGTGTGCCCGTACCAAGGGTGTCCCAGTTGGTTACCATGCGAGTCTCACGGGCCGCTCGCTCACGAGCCTTCCTAGCCGTGTCGCTGTCACTCGGAGTAGCATCTGCCGTAGGAGTCTCAACAAACGGAAGACGGGCACGGAGCTGGTCGCGAACGGTGTCGAAAGCCTGCTCTCTCTGGGCGTCTCGGTGACGGCGTAGCGTAGACTTTTCTCCATCGGTCAAGGGCTGACCGTCGCGGGTAGCTTGCTCATCGATATACCTATCAAAAGCAGCGTCATCTTCGACAGCACCAACCATCCTATCTGAATTCCTAGAGCTCGGAACCATAAGCACGGCGTTGGGGTCGTTGATAGCGTCGTTGATGTCATGAGTAGTGCTGTACAAACCCCGCTTGAAATCCACTAGAACAGAAGTGTGGGCGTTGTCACCAATAAGGATACCAGAGACCGCGTCGTTTTCGGCAGCCACATAATTAGGGTTCTGCAATGCGCTCTCAAGGGTGCGTACTCCGCCGGCTTTAATTACGTTAACGGTTTCCCCCATCTGCGTTGCCACATCTGTGGTGCGCCCCTCCACATCGAGCCTGTCGTACTGCGACATAACAGCTACTCCTAACTGACTGACACTGGCATACTTGGTTCCGTCCTCACCGACCAAGCCAATGCTACCCGTAGGTGCATCGATAATGGGAGTGAACTTGTTGAAGTTCCCGAAGTCTTCTACACGGGCCAGCTCAGATACCTCTACGCCAGAGGCAAGCTGCTCCTCCATGCGCTGAACGTGCTTCTCGTAGTTGGCAGCATACTTTTCGGCCTGACCGAGGTAGCCCTCGGTGTTGGTCTTAAAGTTGTTGGTGGCGGCGATATACTCGCGGTAGCTCATATCTCCACTACGCCACAGCTTATTCATCATGAGCGAGTACTCCTTAGCATCGGACGCGAACTCAGACACGCGCTGGTTGGCGTTGACGTCGGAGCCCATAGGGGCGTCGGATAGGGTGGTCGTAACCTCGCCTTGGAGCTTTACAGCATCGTCGAGCTTCTCGTTGCGCAGGCGCGTCTGCTCCTTGAGCATGTCGACCATGCCCTTGCTAATCTCATTCCAGTCTACCCGAGATTCCGAGGACCGTTCTGCATACTTGTAATAGCTCATTGAATGCCAAGCTGACGATTACGGAAATTTCTAACATACTCAGTTGGACGCATATCCGGCCCGATGTAATTACCGAACCCTTCGGGAATCTGAAATTGCGGTACAGCTAGTGGCCCTACTGTAGCTTGTTGGGACGGCGCCATTCCAAAAGCAGCCATGTTATACCCACCGGGCCCCGTAATCATCGGCTGAGCCTGTGTGACACCGGGAACCTGCGGAGCCACAAACTCTCCAGTAGAAATCTGACCCAGTCCAGCCGCCGGAGTTCCAGTTACAGAGAATGCGTTTCGTGGACCCTCGTCATCCAAAGCAATCTCATACCCCTCGGCATCAATACCACCCATGGTGACAGGAGCGTTACGCTGTGCAGCACCCACGGCACCCTGTGTAATCTCATTCAACCGAGCCTCCTCGGCAAGGCGTTGCTGACGACGGGTGTTACCCTGACCAAAGTTCCCCTCCGCATAGCTGGTGCTAAGACCCTGAGCGATACTACCCAGTGTGCCTACACCCTGAGTGATGTATTTTGCCCGGTCCTCCTCGGCATCGCGGACAGCAAGCTGTGCTCCAGCCGCTTCATCCATGGCAATACCCGCGAGCTGCTGCTGACGACGCGCGTCCTCCTTAGCTACGAGCTTGTTAAGCTCATCCATCTGCTGCGCCTGTTCCGCACGAATGGCGGCCTGCTGCTGGCCCTGCGCCATTTGTACGCGCCCTGCTGTAGCCGCCGCACCACGGCTCGACCCCTCAACAGCAGTTTGCAAACCCATCGCACCCTGAACGAGTTGCGCCTCACGCATAAGCTCGTACGGCTCTTTCGCAATGGACAACTGCTCGTAGACGTTGACGTCCACACGCTTCTTAGCCTCTTCAATCGCTTTGTCCGCAGCACGCTGCGCGGCATCACCACGCTTGCGTGCCTTACTGGCATCGCTGAAAGACTTGGCTCCCCCGTACAAGGTTGTGCCTGCGGCGATACCGGCGCTGGCAACAGCAAGCCCTCCGCCCGCAGCGGCGACACCGCTTCCGATAGCTGTAGCTAGAATTACTCCTGACATAATTTCTTTTGGATTACAGACTCCGGCAACTCCCGGAAGTCCATGGTATATACCTCTTTCTCCGCCTCTTCAATGGTCTTGGCATCGGTGCGATATACGCACGCCCACCGCGTGTCCTCATGGATAACCGCAACACGCTGCGTACCCGCCTCAGTGTGTACCACCATAGGTGCCTTTACGCGCTTGACCTCGCCAGTATCCATCAGCAGAGACATCTCACCCTCCATAAAGAAAGACGGGTGGTTCTGCTTATGGATGAAGCTGACGACGAGCTGACCCGCAGGCATAAATACTTCACGAGTATACAGTCCGTTCTCAAGCTTGTGGGTGACAGGCATCAAATCCTGCATATCCTCGGTGTGGTGCTCTACAGTTTCTTCCAAAGGGGCAAGATGATTCCGCAAATCCTCAATGGATTCCCAGAGCAATCCTCTCTCTGTATGGATGTTATGCAGAATCTCTTCCATTGACTATAAAAGTAAGGCTTAGCCGGGATACGACTTCATCACCTCACTCTTGGCTACGAACATCTCTACAGCCGTAGTATCCTCGTTGGTTAGTTTGAATACACCGTAGTGCCCAAGCAGCCCACTGGACTCAGCCTGCTGGTTCTTAATGCCCAGCCAGAGCGGGTCGTTTATGCCGGGTGCAGTGCCGCTACCGTCATGGGTAACGCGGTTGATTCCGTTGGGGATATCGACCTCGATACTTTGGACATACCCAGCGAAAGTGATGGCCGTATATGGAGCCGGAGAGAAATAGAACGCATCGCCCGCGCTAAGGATGCTGCCGATGTCTGTGGTAAGCGGGAAGTTTACCACGTTGCCCACCACCGTTTGGCTGAGAGCAATGCCGTTGAGTGAACGCAAGGCATAGTCGTCAGGCTCAGCAGGGTTGTTATTGACCGTGCGTACAAACGCGAAGTAGTCACCCTCCTTCTTCTCAAAGAAGTCCACGTCCATGAACCTCCCGTCCTGCTGGTCGGAGATAAGCGTAGCCGACCAAGGTCGGTTGCCCTCGATGGCCATCGTCTTGAAAATCTTGTTGACGATAGGCTCGTCGTTGAAGACGCTCGTGATGGTGCTCGAGTCTTCCGCAGGGTCGTAGCTGTCGTAGAACGTATTGCGCTCCTCGTTGGTATTGTGCCGGAAGAGGTTGCCGCCACTGAACGTATACAAGAACTGGTTCATGCCCTGAATCCACTCAGGCTCATACGAGTAGAACGAAGGCCACCCCTCAGCAGGCGGGCTATATGTCAGCGTGTAGTTAGGCATTAGGGATAGATGCTGAAGTATGTGTTGATGTTGGACTCGATGCCGGATTTACCTGTGCTGTCTTTAGCGTCACCATAAACAATAACCTCCTGTATAGTGCCGTTCAAGGCTTTCTCGGCACTGGTATCTCGCCTACTTCCAAGCGCCATCTCATCAACTGCTGCCGTTATATTTTCATTTCCCGACACAGCAGTGGCGTCTAAATATTGTTCCACAACCTGTGTGCTTACTTCGCTAATTGTAGTCGACAATATCTGCGTTCCTAGTGTGTAGCTCCCAGTGTCTTTGTCACGTAAGGTTGCGTTGGTATAGAGTATAGAACCAAAATTGCCGCTGGTCGGTGAGCTTCCAACACATAAAACGGCCCAATCGGCAGCAAAATCAGGGCTCAAGTGAACAACTGCCGAGTCGGTGTTGGTTGCCTGACACACCGTGAACACGCTTATATCGTCTTTGTCCCAAACTGCGTCGGGCACTATAAGGGAATTAGACAGAAATTTCACCGCCGGCTGTCCGTTCTCAGTAAGCACCGCAGAGCCGTCATAAATCTGTGGCTGTAAAGCTGCCGCAGCTTGAGACCCGTCATTTGAAGAGCCACTCTGGTCATACCATACACTGACCGTAAGCGGGTCTGCCCCTCCAAACGCTACGATAGCCGCCTCGTCCAAGTCGACACCATCAAACCCGATGTCTGTCTCATCGAAGGGCGCTACCGTTCTGCGCACGCGCATGGCGGAACCGCTGTACGTAGAGCTCAACTTCCGGACCGAGTACGCAGCAGCCGCGCCGGGGTAATCGTCGAGGAGGTATACCTCATCAGATTCACTGTAATCCCAGATTAGGTAGAGGTACTCATCGGTGGTGCTTGGCATCAAGAAATCTGCCGTGTACTCGGGTTGTGCGCCTACAGGAGTCTCAGTGTTAGCCGCACCCAAGAGCGTCACAATATCCGATTGCTCATACTTAACATTAGTACGCAACCACTTGAACGTGTCGGAAGGGCGCAACGTATAGTTGTCCGTGCCAATCCTATTGTACGCCATGGTAATAGTGCTACCATTGGTTGGACCAAGGTTGCTGCCCTGAGCTACCGTAAACTCCTGCCAGTCTGAGATGACAGGACCTAGCGCGGCGTATTCAAACGTAACGGCGGTACTGCTCAAAGGAGAGACGAACACACCATCTTGCCAAATGAACTCGCTATGGATAGATTGCCGTGCTTCATCAGGTCGGTTAACTGTAATCAATCTCAAATTCAAGTCCACCGCGTTAGGACACTTGACCTGAACCTGCAACACAAAGCGTTCCGTCCCCGTGTAGTTGAGGTCGATGCCAACCGTATTGTCTACGATAGAGTTCTTATTGACGTTAGGTACAGAGGGCTGAGACGCATTGCTGATAGGCCCGGTAATGACACTTGTGCCTGTAGGCGTATCGGGATACGTAGTCGTAATGGTGGCTTCATCACCATTAGCGGCCTCAATGATGTTGTAATTGATAGCCACATCGCCAGTGATATTGCCGAGGTTGACGCAGAAACTCTGTTGAGCCGGAGTAAGCAGGAACGTCTGCACCGTATTACACTCGATGCAATCCTCCTGACCGGGTAGGAAGACATCGTTACTTGCTAACACGTACTCGTTCATATACGGGTCGTACCCCCCAAGCTTCTGCGTGTTGAAGTTGGAAATGAACTCATCGCGGAACCAGCTCCGCATACCGTTCTCACTGATGACCGTAAGCTGCTCTTTCTGCCCATCGCCATAGAGGTGGATGACAGAGCCACGCTTGGCATCGGTAAAGAACTTATGCGGTCCCCAATCAGCAAAGCTCTCGGGGTTGTTGCTGATACCAAAGTCTTCCACTCGGGCCACCTGAGTGCCCAATACTTCAGGCACAGATGTAACCACGCTCTCACCAGTAGCGTCGGTAAGGAGGTTCTTACCCGCTAACACGTAGCTAATCTTATCCTCTTGCAACGTGAGGATATCGGTACGGCGAGCGAACAGCTTCTCTACAGGGCCATAGCTGTCCTCTAATGGCTTGAAGTTCAGCAAGCCAAGGTTGAACTCGTTGAGCTTATTGATGTTGGTCTCATCGTTGATGACGCCGCTATACGTCAGGTCAGCAAAGCGTCGCACCGCAGCGAATCGCTCGTCGCTGGTCGTGGTAACGCGGTTGCCCAAGGTGATGGGCTTGCCGCTAATCGAGTCACGAATCTTATAGCTCTCGACACCATTGCCGTAGCTGATGCAGTTGAAGAACGCCGTGTCGCTGATGGCGCTCTGAGTACCTCCTTGGGACTGTATGTTGCCCGTGTGGAGACCACCGGAAAGGATTCGGAACGACGCGCTCGACTCATACCACAGGTCGGGCAAAGCTGGCTGCGGCTCCGTTTCGAAAACGACTGCATCGGTAGAGCGCGTTATAGTCCACTCCGCTTTTACTGTAGAACGACGGTTGGGGCCATTACCAGAAGTAACAAGGCTATCTATACCTAGGCATTTTGGCGCTCCATAAACAATAAACTTAGGTGTGTCGCTACTAGTAGGTGCATACCACCGCATTCTGTTTTTGGTCTCACTGCCAACAAGCCCATAAGTAGGACCGCCAGCAGTGGTTGATGGGAACACTTCATTCTCAGGAGCATCCACATCCGGGTCTCCAGAAAAACCCAAGGCAGCCTGAATGTCATCGATGGCGGTATTGTTTGTCGTGTCGTAAAACCAATCGACAATAGGATTTATTCCCGCTCCAGAAGGATAATTCTCCTCAACAACCCACGTCTGGTCAAAGTCAAGCGTCCTCTTTTCGCAATTGCCAGAGCCGTCCCCACGTCCCTGACGGGTAAAGGTCAATGTCAACCTAATACGACTTCCTGAATTAATGGCTTCTTTGTCAAATCCTTCATACACTAAGACAGGGAAAAATCCGGTTAGGTTTCCCGTTTCTGTGTTAAGATTATCTGAAGGGTAATTTGTGGAGGCGGATTGTTCTCCGGGAGCGAGGTTCACTACTCCTGATGGAAGACCATATGTGAAGTTGGGGTTCATCTTCATATACGTACCCGCAACAGCGGGAATAGGCGTTCCTACCGTATCGTCAAGCTCACCCACACCGTATGCCTTCTTCTCTAGAACCTCAGCGTAAGTACATGACGTGACCGCACCAGAGGTGTCTTTCTTTACAACGTACCTGTCCCCCTTCTCAACCTTAGCGGCGTTCTCCCCCTCGAGTAGGAAGTAGACATCCCCACCAAACTCAAAATTCTGATTGGTATAGATGGTCTCGTAGTTCTCGCTGTCGGGCTTGATGACAAACTTGTATCGAGAAGCCCAAGCCGGAGCCAGCGAAATTGCCGGTATCGTAACGCGTATCTGGTTTTGGAAGATGGAGTCTCCACAATCAATCTCGACCTTGTTGTTTGGCGCGACAAGGGCGGTACTAGACCGTCCGAACTCATCCATGTACACGACACCAATCTCATAGACGCGATTGCTATGTAGGCTTTTTCTAGAGTAATACTCGGGTGATTCTACGTTACCGTCACTATTGTCCAGCGGAGTCTGAAACAAAGTTGCATTGAACGCGTGCTTGACAGGCTGCCCGCTGTCGTTGAGCATGTCATACCCCTCGAGGTAGTTGCCGTAGACAATACGATTGCCCATCAAGGTCTGTGCCTTAGCCAACCGAGGGACGTTGTCATACAGTCGCAGAATCTCACTCTCCGGAAGGATGGTGAAAATCTTCTGCTTGCTAAACTGGATGGTATATTGAGAGCCGTCCGTCAAGGAAGAGTTGGCCTTATCCACCTTCTCAATGACACGGATGATATTGTCATCCATCTCCTTGAACAAGATGTCGATGCCCTTAACCAAGGAACTGCCCGTGGTAACGGTGACGTCGCACACCTGCACGGAGTTGACCATACCCTCATTGAGGTACGACTCGGTGGTGAAAGCAAAAGGCTCGCTCTCGAAGATGGGTTCGCTGAACTGTGACGTAGCCGAGTACTCGTTGTTGGCATACTCCCACCGGTATCCGAAACACAGGAACCTGTCCTCAAGATAGTCCTCTCGCGATACCACCTCCACTGCCTCAACGTCAGGAGCCTCTGGTGGAGGACGCTTGATAACGAGGATGTCCTCCCCCAACAGCGGGTCGTCACCAAAAGCCACTGGCTCAGGATAGGCCGTGCCTACATTGATTCGGCGCGGAGGGTTGAAGTCGTCGGTAAAGAACAGCAGACCGTCAACCAAGTCGGTGCCAGTAATCAGATGCTGCGGGTCGAAGTTCAATGCACTAGTACTCACTACATTGTACGTCAGCAGGTCGCTACGCATATTGTACGAAACGATGAGGTCGAGGACGCCAGAAAAAACGCCGTCCACAAACGCAGGGTCGTGAACGAACCAGTACATGGTCTCGTTGGCACCATCGCTATATGCCCCAAGGCAAGTGGCGGTGGGGCTGAGTGCAGTTCCCGTAGGTGGGTATACCAAATTGGTAAGGCGTGTATTGCCCTTGGTGTTCTCTACCGCTCCAATCTCAGAGTCCTCAGTGGAACCCATCCGAATATTACGGGCATCGATATACTCTCCGTTGGGGACAAGGCGCTCGTCGACGCTCTTGTTCATACGCCCCTTGATGAAGTTCCTTACCAGATTCGCCATTACTTAATCCACTTGTCTCGACCACGCATGTTCATCAGCAAACGACCGGGATGGATGTTGCTGACGCGAAGCTTTGCGTTGCGCAGGAGCGCGTTCTTCTTCTTCCTCGCCCGACCCACGATGTACTCTTGTACACCCAACTTAGCGTCAAGGATAGCGTACTGGATGTATGCGTACACATACTCCTCGAAGAGCTTGTTCACGCTAATCTCAGCGTTGTTGCCGCCCTCCATACCATCGCTGACATACTCAAGGATACACAACTCGTCAGCCATATGACTGCTGAAGTTGATGACGCCACCCTTCTTGTTGATGCTGAAAGTAGGATTGGCATTGGCCGTCTCCGTGTTCAGGCCATAGCGGGCACCGATGTTGTAATCGAAATACCAAGACCCATCGCAGCAATACCCGAGCTGACCGTCGAACTGATTGTTTCCGTTGAGGTAGATACTAGGCTTGGTTCCAGTAATACGGTCGAAGTCGATGGTAGAATCCTGAGGGCGTAGCGTAGCCCCCGTCTCGTCAAACAAGATTCGACAGTTGTTGTCTTGCAGATAAGCCGAACTCCAATTCGTCTGGATGTTCTCCGTTAGCGGACGCAAGACACCGTTCTGATACAGAGAGATGCGAACCCAATTGACATAGTCGGGAGGCAGAACAAAGCGCAAGCTGTCACAAACGCTGAGCTCAAGAACCTTAATCTCTTTCAAGGAATCGTAGTTCAACTCTTGGATAGCACGCTTGGCATGGAACAGAATCTTGTACCGCTCCTCGTTATTAACAAGGGAGTGGTTGCCGTTGTACATCAACAGGAAGTTGTTGACGATGTCCTGCAACGAAACGTATTGGTAGCTGCCCCAGTTTGCGTCTTCAGGTCCTTGAGAAGGATTCTCAAAATGACCGTTCTCGTAGTACTGGTAGTCTGTGATATATGCCATTACTGTTCGTTCTGGATTTCTTCAGCGTTAGCGTACTGGAATATGTCGCCCTCTCGAATGCTCATGCCAGCCATCTGCAATATCTTATATACCAACCGGGTCTCATCATCGATAGGAACCTCAAAGTCTTGGTAGTCAGTAGACGACTGATTGAATACAGGCTCTCCGTTAGCCAGTGTGATATACGTCCACTTCGGGTCCAAAGGATACCGTACATATTGGCACACCACATCGCCTTGAGCGTAAGTAGTGCCGGTAGGGTATAGCGTAATGACCTGACCGGCAGCGGGATTGTCGATGGTATAGGCAGGGTACTGAGCCGACGGAGCCGTGAGGTTTGAGTTGGCCAGCATGGTAATGCGGCTATGCGTAACCGGCTCCGCCTCAGCGTTTAAGACCAAGACCTTGTTGAGCAAGTAGTAGTCGTCACTAGTGGTAGCGATGCTCGGAGTAAAGAACCGGTTGCCAGATTCAAAGTCCAAAGGCTTAGAAACGGAGAAGACATCGATATCCTCATTGAGCCCCTTGGTCATATTCGCGTAGTCCGTGCCAGACATGCGGGCGTTCTCTGCGTTGATGGCCTTATTGAGCTCGTTAAAATAGTTCTCAAAAATCTCTAGCTGAGCCTGCTTGGCAAAGAGATTGAAGTCGGATGGGGACACGTAACCGTAGTTGTTCTTGTTTAGAATCGACAATACGGTTTGACGGACTGAATCAATCATTCTCTAAAGATAATCATCTCAATACTAGCACGTGACCAGTACGCTCAACCCACTGATTGCTATAGATATTTCTAGCCACAAAGTGATAGACATACACGTCGTCACGAACATAAGCCTTGTCGAAACCACCGTCCCATCTCTCGCTGAAGTCTTTCGAAAACCATACCAAATCTCCCCACCTAGAATACACCCTGATGTACACGTTGTCCCAGCAGTCGTTGGGAGCCTCAATAAACCAAGTGTCGTTGACACCGTCGTTGTCTGGCGTAAAGGCGTTAGGGGCGTATATGGGGCACTCGATAACTTCTAGGCATTCCTGCCCCGTCTCACAGTCTACCTTTACGATTATGGTGTCTAAGAGCGTAACATAGACCGTGTCCCAAAACACCACGGAAATAGGTGGCAACTCGATATAGGTGGTATCGTACTCTACTAAAAGAATCGTATCGGGAGGGAGCTCCACAAACGTGGTGTCGTACTCCACCAAAAGAATCGTATCGGGCGGCAACTCAATGTATAGCGTGTCGTACTCTACTATCACAACGGTATCCGCTGGCAGCTCGATATACACCGTGTCCACGACAACCTCAGGTAGCGGCTCACCGCATGGGCCCACCACAATCCAATTGTCTAGAAACTCCTCGTCTTCATAAAAGCCACAGCAATCAGGTGTGACGCCGCCACCAAGACCACCCACCTCCGCCCAACCGCCTTCATCGGAATACATAGTCGGGCCATAGCTAATCTGCCATATCACAACCTGAATGCTGTACCCCTCACTAGCCCAGTAGTCGATGACGTTAGAAAGCTCACAACTAGCAAAGCCGGAGAACTCACCGTCCACACAATCATTCTGATATGAATTGAATACAGGGAACGAGACCGTATCCCCCGTATAGTACGGGGGGTCTATGGAGTCGTCATACAGGTTCGTCCAATTACCTCCCAGCTCAGTAGTAGTGGAAGAGAATATCCATCCGGGATGGTTGTTTGTGCCCGAGATAGAGAATTCAAACGGGAAGTCCCACCCGATATTCATGGCATTACAGTCCTCGTCTACAGCTTGGAATCCGAATTGAATTTCGGACACCCCATCGGGACCGCCCGTGCCGCCGCAACCATTGGTATTGTGAAACGCCACCGTAACCAACCCATTCACGGAGTTGAAGTCAAGGAGCTCAAGGTCGCACTGGGCGTAAGAGGATAAAGGGAAGTAGAGTAGTAGGAGCCAACGCTTCATATCCTAAGGTCCAAAAAAAAAGCCACCCGAAGGTGGCTCTTTTAAATTTCGAATGAGTAACTCTATTAATAGTCAAAGTACATTCCGTAAGAGTCTTTAATCATAGCGTTGGCTGTAGGCCAAGGGCTACGAAGAACCTCTTGAATGGCACCCATAACATTCTTCTCCAATTCAATATAAGACGGCTCATCACGTTCATAAATCCCCGGATACAGATACACGGATGTATCTCCGTTTAAAGCAAACTCGGCGTAAACATCGTCTTCACTGAGTATGAATTGTGCAAAAATAAGCTCATTAACTGGAAGAGTTTGTAATTCCCCTTCCACATATGCGAAAACGTCACCGTCAGTCGACATTGGTAAATCCAACGTCATCGTAGCGGTTTCTGAACCTACAGTTCCGTCATAATCGAGAGACAAGATTGTAGCTAACCCCAAGTTGAAAGTGGTAGTCTCAACCGCACCTACACAATTCACTTTGTCACCTACGCTATAGGTCGTCATCCATTTCTCAGCGTTGCTATTGCTGTCGGTGACAACGAGGAAGGCGGTAGCGGCAGGAGCGACAGAATAGTAGTACGACAATCCAATAGAGCCGTCAAGGGTAACCTGAGTGGTGCTATCTACGCTAACAATAGTCGCAAATTGACGAGAGTCTTCAGCGTTAAATACGATGTCGCCAACGTCGCCGGTAGTAGGGAAATTTGCACCAGAGGCGACCAAGACAAAGGTAGCCGTGTCAAATGAAGTGATTTCTTGGTTGCCGTCGATTATGTTGTCTACCACATTTTCAAGAACCCTACGGTATGGAGTTGAAATAGTTTTCATTATGCGTAATCTGTGGCAACGTAAATGTTTTTAGTCTGAAGACCGATAGGGTAGTCAACAGGAACAACAACATCGTCAGGTCTAGACGTAAGGACATTGATGAGGTTTCTGTTGAGGAATCTCAAATACCCACGGTCCACATCGGGTTGTAAGTCTTCGCCATCCTCAGTGTAGAAACTAAACTCAATTAACGACATGCTATCCGCACCTGAATCATATCCCGCAGGAATGGTCCTAATCGCTGCGTATGAGGCATTGTCTGGAGCGTCGCCGACCATGTCATCGATGGCCATGATGTTAGAGAAGTTAACGTAGGAACGGTAAATCTCTCCGGATTCTTCGTTGATGAACGGACCTAAAAATTTAGCACTCATACGTAAGAAAAGGTTCTGAAATAAAAGTAGGGGCTATCTAAAGCCTTTTGAACAGGGCCAGATACTGAATTAAAAGCCGAAAGGGCGCGACTCGTCCATCCGCAAACATCATCTTTATGAGTCGGTCCACCCGATGTTGACCTTGCATCGAAATTCCACACTTGTGGAGTATACATGTTTTGTGCAACTACAAGGCGGCCATCGTCGCCGTCTCGGTCTTGGATAACAATTGAATCAACGTTAACCAATTTCTCGTACGGAGAGCCCGATACTGGCTTAATGGGGATTGAGATATATCTGTCCATGACTCAAATGTACTACTCTGAAATTAAAACATCGAGAGCCCGGAGGTGGTCGAGTCCCTCATCACTAAGGAGATAGGACGTAGCCAAAGCCACAGGGTCTTCACCGAAAGGAATGGTAACAAGCTTCTTTTTATTTGTAGGACCGTTGAACCAAATCTCCGTCTTGTTGCGGCGGTAAGACAAAAGGTTGTCGTCAAAGAATCTCTGAATCTTAGACTGCAACTTCAAGTCTGGGTCGTTCACTACGCGCAGGAATGTCTCTGGGTCGCGACGCACATAGATGAGCATATCGCGGCGCAACTCCGACGTGGTGATACGAGATGGGTCGATGCCAAGAAGGATGCGAGATACGTGCTCTAGAGCCTCGATACTCATGTTCTTGCACTCGACCAAGGCGTCTACCTCAAGGTTAAGCTGCTCAACCTCAGCGCCAGCGTCGCGCTCTTCGTTGACCTCTTCATACTTAACACCATTCATAGGGTGGTAATGAAGAAACTCCTGCAATACAGGGTTGGTCTTAGGTACATGGAGGAATCCATCTTCGAATACAATGGGTTCAACAACGGCATTTCCGTCCTGCTCGTCTTCGAATGGAGTTTTTTGATTCCGGGCGTAACGCAAGGGGCGGTTCTCTCCTCGGTCATCATCCCAATAAAGGAGTGGGTTGCGTGAGTTTCCACGACCGGGAATCATAAATGCGATAGGGGTACTCTTCCGCTTCAAGCGGTATACTTTGTTTTTCATAATAGTTTATTTAAGGGGTGGATAGTGGGGGCGCCGATTGCGCCCCCAATACCCGGTTAGAATCAGTCGTTGAACAGGAAGAAGTTGTTCGCTCCCATGGTGCATACTGCACGCTCAGAGAGGTAGTTGACTTCCATCGCGTCACGGTCACTGGTAGCAGCGCCTCCGGCAGAACCTGTAATCCAAGTCTTGTACCGACGGTCCTCAGTCTCAGAGGCACGGTAGCGGACGTGGAGGAACGGACGCTTGGCGTTCTTACCCAACACTTGGTCGTAGACGGTAGTGCTACCGGCAGGAACCATCATGCCGTTGATACCGCCAGAAGAGAGACCACCACGCATAGTTGGGTCGTTCAAGTACTTCCAGTCAGACTTGTAGAAGTCGTAACCACGGCGGAAGCCTGTGAAGCCAAGGTTGAGAGCCATCTGCTCGTCGTTGTCGAACAAGCCGTAGCTCGTACCGCCAGCACCGTAGCTATTCTGAGCAGCCAACATATCGTCGATGGCGAACCCGAAGTCACGGTTAACGAAGATGACGTTCTCCTCGATGGCACCCTGCTTATCCAAGCGAGAGATAATTGCATCGAAGTCAGCCAAAGCAGCGGGAATTCCGCCAGACCAAACGTTACCACGATTCTCGATAGTGTAGAAGATACCATCAGTACCCTTTGCTGCGTTAGCGTTAGCAGCGTTGTCCATCGGTACTGCTTCCAGCATAGATGTCTCGAGGTAGTCGTCAAAGCGGAGACGGGTCTCGTGCTCAGACTTCATGTACCAGAGGTATCCGTTAGCACCGTTCTCGGTGGTCACTTCAATCCATCCAATCTGAGCCATGTCAGAACCGTTGACTGCATACTTATCCTTCAGGATAATGGGGCTGCACTCAAAGATTTCGTCATCAGCTTCGAGGGAGCCATCCATTCCGAGCGTGCCTTTGGCGAACTCAGAACCGTACACGAACACAGTTACGTCAGAACCGCCAAGTGCCGTTCCTGCCGTTACCAATCCATTCAGCTCGTAAAACGCGACAGTGAAAGTGTTGGGGAGAGTTACGTCTGTAACGATACCCTTGTTGCTTCCGCTTCCGTCGTTCTGGTCAATCATAACAGTCTGTCCAACGCGGATAGCGATGTTGTCTGTTGAATGACCGCCTTGGAAACCGCCTTCTCCAACGATGTCGTTGACCTGAAAAACGGCTGTGTTTGCATTGAGTAGTGCAGCGGTACCAACTTTGGTATACTTGGTGTGGAGACGACCCTGCTCAGCCCACTTAATGAGGTCTGAATTGGATGGCAACTCCGCGCCAACCATACGGAGGAACGATGCTACTGTGCGATTACCGTAACGCTCGAACTCCTTCTCGTAAGTATCAGGGAGATACTGATTGAGGAAGTCGAAGTTGGTGATATAGTTTGTATCGAGAGGGACTTGTGTCGCGCTCGGTTGGAGTTGGAACCCCGGGGTTACTTGTACTGAACCTGCCATGTTTTCTTAAGATTTGTTTCTTGTACTACGAATTTTCAAACCGTTACTCGAACTGGGAGTTACGGCTCGAACTTTGAATTCCCCCTTAGAAACAGCTTGGGGCACGGGACGCTCGGACATGTTAATGTTTTTAGTCTTGCGCATCACGTCATCCACCGCAGCCGTTTTGCCTTGCTCGTAAAAGAACTCGGCAAACTTCTCGGGGTTCATCGCGACGGCTAATGACTTGTGGTATCCCTTGGCGTCCTTGACTAAGCCCTGCTCATCCAGATACTTGTTTAACCAAGCCTCGGGGGTTTGCTGCAACTTCTTCAATTCACCACGGTCACCGGGAGAATACACGTAGGATTTGTCGTTGAGGTTGAACTCAAAGCCCTTGAACTGTTCACTGAACACCTCTCCAGTCTTTTCGTCAAACCACTCCTTCCTGCGCTTCTGCTCCTCTTGGTAAGTCTTCGCCTGCTCAACATATTGCTTGTACTCTTGGTACTCCTCAGACTCTTCCAGAGAACCTGCGCCCCTTGACTCAAGAGGTGCTTGGTATTTCTCCTTCTCTTCTTCAAAGTACTTCCGTGCTTTAGCAACAGCTTTCTTCTTGGCTAATTTAGCCTTTTTAATGTCGGTCTCGTCATCGAGGTCTTCATCAAACTTATAGTCCTCCATCATCATCTCTACGTCCTCTGCATCGAGGCCGTCTTCAGTTTGTAGGAGGTATTCTTTTAGCAACCCATCCCCGTCTGCTTCAGCGAGGTTCTGGTTGACTTTCATAAAATCCTGTAGACCGCGACCGGTCTCTTGCTTGTACTTGTAGTACGCCGCCACATCCTCCGGCAACTCAACCTGCGTTTCACGCACCTCGTTTAGTTCGTCCAAAGAACCAATCTCTCTCCCGTATCGGCTGCTCAAGAATGACCGCACCTCGTCTTCCGATAGCGCAGGTGCCGAAGGCTCAGCCCCCGGAGCAGGCTCACCGTTTAATTCTGCCTCATGCTTATCAAGCAACTCCTGCTCTACCTGCTGAGTAGACTTAGACTCTACCTCCGAAACCTCTCTTACTTTAATTTCCATTTATTTATATTTTATCGTGGACTAAACTCGGCCAAGTCGAAACCATCGAGGCTGTCCTCGTTCGACTCGAAATTCATCGGCGGCAAGTTATTCTTTCGCTGGTCAATAAGCTTGCTCTGCTCAGTATTTTGTTGACTAATCCTCTGTGACTTAGCGCCCTCGCGCTTGTCCTCCCGAACCTGCAACTGCTGCTCCTGCATTCCGTGGAGCTGTTGGTTGTACCGGAACTCAAGGTCCATAAGCTGAGCCTTAGCCTGCGCCTCGGCTTGCATCTTCTCAATCTCGAAAGCAATCTCCGCCTGCTTAACCTGCATCTTACTCTGGGCTTCAGCCTGAATCTTTTGCATAGCGGTCTGCGCTGCCATCTGCTGTGACTGCATGTTGTTCTGCGCCTGCATCTGCTGTTGCTGGAGCTGGAACTGACGCTCCTCCTCCTGCTTCGCAACACGCTTAATCTTAAGCAGTTGGTTGGCGAGCTTGATGTTTTTAATCTCGCGGATATCGATAGCGTCCTCGAGGTCGATGCCGCCTTTGCTCAAAGCCATTTGGATATTGGCCTCGAGTTGGGCACGCTGCTCCTCGTCGGGGCTGACCTCGATGAATACGCCGAAGTCGTAGATATACAGGTCGCTAATCTCCCGTAAGATGCTGACGTTGTACTTACCAATCTGGTTTACAAACTCATCCTTAAAGTCAGCGTACTCAAGGATGTCACTGATACGGTAAGTAAGAGCCTCAGCTAGGGAACGGAACATATACAAGCTTCCGTCCAAGATGTGGCGGGTAGCCGTATTGCTGTTGGCAGCAGCCAGCTTCTGCAACCCAACCAAAGCATGTGGGTCGGGAGTGCTTCCGTCGCGAGCTTCGTTGAGTCCCGTTACGTCACGAATCATCTGCAAGTAGTGATTCATATTCCCAATCAACATCTGTGTCTTGGCAGCACCGCTGTTGCTATTAAGCTCTTGGATAGGAACCTTGCCCTGATTGTACTCACCGTCTTGAGTATACGAGCGTCCCACGACACTACCGGTTTGGAAGTATAGCCGTAAAGCATCCTCTGGACTATAGGCATTACCCGTACCAAGGTCTACCTCACTAAGTCCATCAGCATCGATATACACTCCGTCGGGAACGGTGCGAGAAATAACCTGCTGGAGCTTAAGGTGGGTAACCTGAATGAGGTCGGCGAAAGGAATCATACGACGAGTCAGAGACTCAATGACACCCTTGTACATGCGCGGTGCCGTAGCCACATAGTTAGGCAACGCATGCTGACTAGCGGACTTCGGACGGACCATGTTATGCGCTACCTCCCACTTGAGTAGGATGTTGGTTCCCATAACCATTACCCCATCGTACCATACATCGATGGTCTTCTCAACCTTTTCGTAATCGCCTTCCTCCATCATCTCTTCGGGAGGATTGAACTGGTCGTCCTTTTCAATAACGCGAGCACCGTCGGCCTCAAGCTTCTTACGCTTGTAGACAATCTTCTTGGTCGTCTTGTAGTTGAAGTACATCAACGTAGCCGTATCACGATAGAATATATCGTTCTCATACATCTGCGCCACATTGTAATAATCGTACCAGCTTTGGCTGGACTTACTGATTTCCTCCAAATCCTCATTGGTGAGGCTGGGGTCAATCTTCATAAGCTCAGTGATTCCAAGGGTCTTAATCTCGCCCCAATAGAAACAGTCTTTAAAGTACGGGTCCTCGGTGTAGCTATACACTACATTGGCAGGGTCTACGTAAGACACCTGAACGCCCGCTCCGGGAAGGAACTCGTGCTTAGCCACACTAAGACCTAGAACAGCAAGGTCGTAGTCGAGACGCTTGCGCGTATCTGTATAGTGGTTCTCCTCAAGAATAGTATTGATGGCCTCTTCTTCAGCAATCTCAATAGCAGGCTTGTAGTTAAGCTGCATGTACACCTTAAGTTCCTCGTCGCTATTCGGTAAGTCATCGGGGTTCATAGTGAACGGGTCTACACCAGTCTTCTCCTGAATGATTTCCAAGACGGGCTTGGCTACCATCTGCCCCTCAATCATATCCTGATACTTACTGCGCTTGGCCTGAGACAGCGCGTCTTGAGCGTAAGCCTTGACCTTGAACACACGCTCAGACAAGCCGTTGACTACGATGTCAATAAACTTAGGAAGGATAGGAACTGGAGTCCAGTCTAAATTCAAATACGAAAGGTCGCCGTCAACAGCGAGCTCGTTCTTATACTTGGCAATACTCTGCTCACCACGAGCGTAAAGACGCAGGCGGTTGAACTCTCTCCATTGACTGTAGAACCTGCATTGGTTCCCGTCTCTTTTAAACCACTCGTACTGAATAGCTTGCCCGACCATCAAGCCGTACTCATCACTTGCCTTCTCCGAGTCAGAAGCGAACTGACTTGGAAACCCAGCAGCGGAGATATTTACCTTGACGTCCTTCATTTAGTCCAATCTTTCACTACGTGAACCACGGTTATTGTATCTCGGCAAGTTAATGCTTATAGAACTCTTCTTCTGCTCAGGTATATAGAGGTGTTTTTGGTTCGCCATAACCGCCAATCCACTACTGATTGTAGCGTCAAAAGCAGTACGGTTACTAATATCAAACCTCGCCCAATCCTCTAGCGTCCTGAGAAAGGGCATGCTACCCATCTCCCCGACATCTCTGTACGTTCCGTCCATGTCTACGCCGAGGTGCTTTTCGATATAGCTTTCGATAGCGGCGGCATGAGCTTGCTTAACATCTTCAGAACTGTTTGGTATGCCACCTAGCTCCCGCTCAGTTTTACTTAGTTTGTTGAAGCTCTTGTCCGGACGGTTCATGCAGAACCCACGGTACCCCCGGTTCTTAAAATGGTAGAGCAGCCGTGGCTTGTTGTTCTCAATAAGGATGGGCATACCATAGAATACACACGCCATCAATACCTCCTCGAAGAATATCTCAGCCGTCTGCGGCCTAGCCACATACTCTAAGAAGAACTCGTTGGTAGGCGCGTCGTCCATATGGAACTTCGTCATTCCGTGAAGAGCACCATTAGAACCGCCGCCGCCCACAGTACCACTAATGTCGTAAGAGTCACATCCAAATGAGCCAAGGTGCTCATTACCAGCATACTTAATTCCACGCTTTTCTATAATTCTGTTCTGTTGACCCTTGTTGGGTGTCCAAGACACATTAAACCTACCCCGCTTATCGGGCCTAAATATCACCCGGCTATCTTTAATACCGTTCTCCCAACTGAAAGACCCGCGCGTGAGGTAGTGCTCCTTAACCAAGCTGTCCGCATAGTCTATCTGCTGATAGATTTTAGTGAGGTTGAATAGGCTTTGCTTGCTCTCGTCACGAAACGCGTGGGACTCAGTACGAGGGAACTGCCGATAGAATTCATTAAGCGCGTCAGGGTCGCTCTTTAGGCTGTCTACCTCAGCACTCCAGTAATCGATGGCACCGCCGCGAATCATCTCCCCATCAACACCACGTACCGGTTTCTCCTGAGTAGTGAAAACGGGATGACCGTACTGGTCTATGAACCCCTCCATATTGTATTCCATAGGAATGAACAGGGAGTACATCCCACTCTTAGTCTGGCCGTTGGCGTTACGTGACGTAGGGTCAGAGTCTTCGTAGAGCTTCTTGAAGTTTGAACCACCCTTAGCCAATGCATTCGAGGTGGAACCCATCAAGCACTTTCCGATAATCTTACTTCCCAATCGTAGGCAGGTCTTGGTTACCCTCCAATTGTTTAGGATGTTGTTTGGCTTGACCCACTTCCCGCTCTCGTCGTGGACCAGTAGGATTAGTTTCTCTCCGTCGTAGGAGTTGTCGTCCGTATTCTTCCAGTCGATGGTGGTGTCCAGTCCGAAAATCTCTTCGTCCTCCACATCGTACATATTCTTCTTCGTAATCTTAGACGCAGGAATACGGAACGCAAGCTCCGTCTTCGGTTTGTCCATACCATCTTGTATTGGCTTGAAGAAGAACGGAAGCCTATTGGCGATGGGGACTACCTTATCGGTGAACATCTTCTTGGCGTCAGAACCGGTCTTAGATAGGATGCCTACCCGTGAGTCTTTAGCCAAGGTGCCAGTGTTGACACACTCCGAGGAGCCCATAAAGGAAAATCCGGAACGACGAATCTTGAGATACATCATACCAAAGCATCGGTTGTCAGCTTTGCACGCCTCCCAGAAAATAAAGAAGACTCGGTTCGCCTCACGGAAATCAGGATAACCTACGTCGATACTCGTCCATTGCAAGTACATATAGTGGGCCCCCGTAACGTACGTCGCCTTGCCGTTATTGTAGAACCAGTGGCCTTCATCCCTACGGTCGAACTCACTCTCGATATAGTCTACCCAGTCAGCCTTAAAGCCCTTGGGCATATCGTTCCATTGGAAGATGTTCTGGACGCGGCTTAGGGCACGCGGAAACTCTTTGCGCACCCACTTGTCAGTGTCCCTATTCAAGTCCTTAGGAGCCGGGGGAAGAGCGATGTTTAATCCGTTGATGTTAATGATGCTACCAATCTGTCCAGACTTGGAAATGACCACCATATCGTACTTCTCATTGTACCCATAGAGCCACGTCTTAGCGCGGTTCTTGTTGGAAACAACGGACTTTGTAACCAAACCCTCTGCGGGGCGGTACAGTTTATCTTGACCTTCGCTCTGCAAAACCCACCTTGCTTTCTGTCTTGGCGGTGCCCGAAGCCAACTCCAGCGCCTCCTCTTCCGAGTCGATGCGGTTCAAGATTTCAAAGGCGTCGAAGATGGCAAGCTTCTTAGTGGCCGCCGCATTCTTCAACCTGTCCGCCGCAAGCTCATCATCTTCGCTAGGCTTTAGGATATCCTCTTGAGCCACCTTAATCAGTTGCTCAACAGCTACCCTCCCCGCTGCGATGATGCTCTGCTTTAGCTTCTTTGAATCTTGCATGTTATTTGATGGTCGAACATCCGGTACAACTTCTCCCCGTCCACAGAAAACTCATACTCACTCTCCGGACAGAAAGTCACTGCATCACCAGACTCAATTCCTTGACCCTTAAGATAGTCATTTGGATACCGCATTATCCCAACCAATGGTTCTTCAGTTGTTGGCTTGAAGATGGTTGAATCTTCCGGGGGTACGGGCTCTACAAAGCAATATCGACCTTGGGGAATCCATCCGCCACCCGGAGCGCGATACATATAGAACTGGTCGAAGTCCACAAAGAACTGGTCCTCACGAAAGAAACTGCGGCCACTCTGCTGCCGACCCTTAATATCGTTGTAGAACTTGAATACGTTGTGATGCACCAGTAGGGTATCCCCAATGGCGATAGGTCCCTGATACTCCAACGGTAAAGCAATTACCTCGCCCTCACGATTAGAGAAGCGGTGGTCTTCCTCATTCGAGTTTACGATGAGGTCGCCTTTAGTGTTGTTGTATCTATGTCCCTTTACGATAAACTGATTGACTGCTCTCAAAAGTTAATATTGTATTCTATTGAAATAGGCATGTTGGCGCTGAACTCTTTCCAAAGCACCACGATGTCCTCCTGTTGGATGTAGATAAGGACACTCCCCGTCTCATCACTGTATTTAATTAAATGCACAGAGTGGGAGCTTCCAAGAACGGACTGCCCCACTATGTAACACATCGAGTCCTTGTAGTCAGGACCGATACAAACTTTGCGTATGTCTCTCACAGTGTAACAATACGGTACATTATCTGCAAAAAGCAATTGCTGTTACCATTTGTTGTAGCCGGAGGACTATCCGTGTAAATAGAGAGCGCAGTGTTTTCAGAAATACGAGCGTTATCTGTCATGAGTTGATTCATGCAGAAATACCCATCACCATTAGCATTAATAGAGCCCGGGTTAAGGGTGAACTGACCCTCTTCAGAAACACCAATGTATGTTCCCAACTTAATTAAGTCTGGGAAATCATACTGAACACTATTAAAAGAAAGGCGGAAGGCAGCAGACATTACTTGAATGCTTCTAAGCAGACCCGGAGCCGCCACAATCTGTACGGGAGTGGTATCCAGCGTCAACATTTGGGCCGGAGTCAACTCCACCTGAACCTTAAACACGAGGTCCTCCCAAGAGGGACTAATTCCTCCATTAGATATCAGTGTCTGCCCTTGAAATCCATTGCTTCCACCAGAAGTAAAAGTTCCGGAAGACAAAATAATTCCGCCCGAAGACTGAATAATATTCCCGGAAATTAAAGAGGTAGACGTAATCGTAGGGGAAGTAACCGTACTGGACGTAATGTCTCCAGTAAGGTTGATGTCCTCCGTGGCCGTGTCTCCAGAGTTCAATACCGCCTGAAGGTCTGGAACAATACCGCTTCCGTTAGCTAAGTCAACAATGCTTTGAACCGTAAAATTTACAGTCGCGTTAGCGTCCTCAACGTTGGTACCAATGAGCAAGTCCTCAACAGTAGGCGTCGTTGGTGGGTATACGTTTTGATTGCTAATCTTAGCCATCTTACTTCTTCTTACGGCGGTCGCCAGTAATAGCAGTGATAAGGATATCGAAATAACCAAATACGGCGTTGTCAGCATCCGTTGGAGTTAGGTTCACGATAATCTTAATGAACGCCATCAGGCCAATCGTGAGGGCAATCCAGTTTTCTGAGATGAAATCAATCATAGAACCAAGGTACGCAATTCAATACAACCAAGAAACGTTGCCCGCTTTGCTAGGGTCACAGTCCACATGAATGAAATTCTGACCTATACCCACACGATTGAATCCGGCGGCAAGGAGACCGCGAAGGATAAGGAACCGTCGGTTGGAACTGTCGGCACGGATGTCAGCAGCCCAACCCGTAAGGTGGGAACTCCCCGCCACTCCACCTACCTCAGCATTATGCTCTGCCGTCCGAAAGCCAGAGTTGATGACGTAAGGAACTCCAGACTGCTCACGAGCTAAATCCAACTTCTCTAGGAAGATATCCTCCATCTCATGACCCGAGCCGGGGATGTCTGGACTGTCGAACTCAGAGTAGGTGAAGTACTTCATTTCATTCCCTTTTGCGCGAGGAGGAGCTTGAGCTCGTCAACAGAATTCATGAGCTTCTCTAGCATACTCATGACCTGCAACTCCTGCTTCTCCAACATAGCGATGCGTCCCTTTAGCTTTCCGATTTCGGTTTGAAGCTTGAAGTATACTCCAATAAGCGCCCCCGCGAGGGTAAGGATTTCGAATAAGGTAATGGAGCTGGACATGTCGCCTCGTATGATGTGCCGTCCCAATAAATCCAGTACTGGTCGTGCTTAGCTTTCTTATCGTAAATATAATTCAGCGACATTATTCCTCTGGCTCCTCTGGCAACCAACCAAGAGCCCTAGCTTCGACCTCTGTCAGTTGCTCCGAGGTGGATGGGATAAGCTGCCCGAAAGGGACAGAGCCCCCACGGTTGGCATCGATGTAAAGTACCAACCCGTCCTTCTCCTCTTGTGGCACCTCCGGCATAAGCAGAAGTAGTTCAGTAAGGTTTACTTCAGGACTGATGCGCACCTCTTCGGTGGTGTCGCCTACGATAGCCACCTGCCCCGTATCCGGGTGGGTGATACGCGGGTAGTAGTACTTGGTGATGTCTTGAGGACTCTGCAAAGATTGTGGGCGGCGCAAGCACCAAACTTGAGCGTCGAGGGCTTCGGCGCGTTCTGCGGAATCCATGCCCTCAATCGGCTGGACGGGTAGGTATACGGTTGCCATTAGTAAATGCTGAAATATGTGTTCACGTTGGTCGTGATGCCGGTACGGTTGCTTGATTGACTCGTGTTGTAAATTAACACTTCCTGTATGGTTCCTCCCCACGGCTGCTGTGCTGCGCCTTGGCTTCGGCTTCCAATCATCAAGTCGTCCGTAAGCGAAAACGTCTGAAGGCTGGACTGCGTACTATTTGCGCCATTTACAGCCAACTCTTGAGAGGCTCCGTTGTAGTCCGCAAAAATTAAGCTCTGCGCATCTTGTGATTGCGCTACATCTAAATCGCTCGTCCGACATCTCCAGCTCATATTAGGAGTAACGTAAATCAATTCATAGCCTACATTAATACCAGACTGAGCGGACACGAGTGCTTGAACAGTTTGGACTTGAGTTATCGCTGTCGCTACACCTATGCATGAAACATTTTCGTCCGTTATAACATTTCCTGATTGCATAAATCTAGTTGCAATAAAGTCCAAAGCAGGCTTACCGTTTTCAGTAATGACCGCCGAGCCGTTGTAAATCTGTGGCTGGTTTGTGTCAGTGGCTTGGTCTGCGTGGTTGCCGGCGGTGCTTTGGTCCCACCACCGGGAGACGTATCCGTTCGCTGAACTACAGAAGGCCGCGATGCCTGCCGTATCCAAGTCCCCATTGGAGTCGAAGCCGAAGTTCTGCTCTTCATCGTCGGAGTCCCTGCGGACCCTCATGGACATGACTGCGGTATCGGCAAGCTGTCTCACGGAGTACGCTGCCGCCGCTCCTGAGTACGTCGCCAAGAGTCCCGAGGTCGGGGTGTCTGTGGGTTGGTAGATGAGGTAGTTCGAGTTCACGTTGGACTCGATGCCGGTGCGGTTGCTGGATTGGTCTGAAGGCCATATAACGCACTCTTGGTAAAAGAAATAATTGGGAATTCCCATAGTTCGAGTGACTCCCAAATTGCCATTTCCCGGGTCGCCCATTGAAATATCCGTGCCATTATCGTGCAACGTGCTATTGCTTCCATTAAAAATTGCCGTAAGATTGTTTTGACCGCTATTGCTTACGCCAATGTATGCAAAACTTGGCGCTTGCCATCTGTAACCGCCAAAACGATGGCCAAAAATAAACGTCACGTCTGTAGACCTTAACAGCTCCGCGCTCGCTGAGTCAATACCGTATCGTTCAGATACAGTTGTGACCGTTAAAGGTTGTGAAACCTGAGACGATGCGCTCACTGTGAAATCACCTCCTTTACAAGCAGGCTTCCCGTTATCTTCAATGACCGCCTGTGTCGTCCCATCGTAAATCTGTGGCTGTGAAGCCTCGGTTGCTTGGGTGGCGTTGTTCGAGGCCGCTTGGTCGTACCACGTAACCACGTACCCGTTCGCGGTTCCGCAATGGGAAGCGATAGCGGCCGTATCGAGCTGGTTGTTCGAGTCGTAGCCGATGTCCGTCTCTGTGTCCCCTGCATCCTCACGGATGCGCATGAGGTTGGTCGCAGAGGTGGCAAGCCTACGCACCGAGTAGCCAGCCGTGGCGCCGGTGTAGGTATCCAAAAGGAACGCCGCCGCCTGAGTGAACGTCAAGCCGTTGACCTTGGCGATATTCGCCGCGTCTACTGCATCGAGCTTCGCGATGTTGGCTAAATCCACCGCATTTATTTTTCCTGATTCAGCCATTATGCAATCTCAATCCAGTCTGGACTGGGATTAAAGTAAGTTTTGTACACGCTACCAGACTGACCTAGGTAGATTCCAATAACACGCACGACTTCACCTTGGGTGAGGCCGCTGATGTCATTAATAATACTGCTACCGGCGCCGCCGAGATACAAAACATCGCCAGCAGTAAAAGGAGCGGGGATAGTCAAAGAAAATATTCCTTTTTCTAAAACAAAGGAATCGCTACCCAATCCAAGTCCCAATAGCCCATTAGAGGAGGAAGGTGCCGCATTACTAGCTGCGGTCCATGTAGTGCCATCATACTGATAAACACCAATTCCTAGTACGCTAGTAAGACCGAAGTTGAATACGGTGCCTTCGTGGTCATAGTTATTCGTGTACGGAGCGTCACGAACGACAAGAGAAAGGTCGATGCCCGCCGTTCCACCACCGCCGCCAGCGGTGTCGATGATGTCCTGCATCGTATAAATCTCACGCAAGCCGTCGGTTTGCGAGGAGCCACGGTCCTTAGTGGGAGTGTTCGCGTTAAGCGTGTGGAACTTCTGGTCTGATGGAATAGTTGCCATTATGATTCTGGTGCGTTAGGGTCGGGCCAACCCTCAGCTACAGCCTCAGCTTCAGTAAGCTGAATAGAACTGGGTGGGATAAGACTCTGGAAAGGTACGTATCCTCCTTTATTCGCTTCGACGTAAGCCGTAAGCAAAACCTTCTCTTCGTCAGTGACGTTGGGTAGGATAGCAAGGAACTCAGTAAGGTCAACCTCCGGACTGATATACACCTGCTCGGTAGTCTCACCTACAATAGCCGCCATCTCGTCGCTCTCGCGGATAGAGGTGGGGAACAACTGACTGGTCACGTCGTTAGGATTCTGAATGCTCGCCGGACGATACAAGTCCCAACACTGCTTGTTGATAGCAACAGCGTGCTGGTTACTGGTTGAGCCATCGACGGGCTCTACGGGTAGGTATACTGTAGCCATTAGTAAATAGAGAAATATGTGTTCACGTTGGACTCGATGCCGGTGCGGTTGCTTGATTCGTCGGCGTCGAAGTAAATGACCTCTTGCTGTTTGCCTTGTAAAAATCCACTACCGCCTAATCTTGAACCAAGCCAAATTTTTGAAGTATTAACCGCAGCACCACTACTTCCTGTCGTTGCTGTGCCCCCATTCAAAGCCACTTCGCTGTTCGTTGCATTAGCTAATGCATACCCTAAATTCTGTTGAATTAAAACATCACTCAGTCCCATTACAGAACCTGAAACATAGAGTTGAAATTGCGCAAATGTCGTGACCCCACCAACTGCCAATCTTGTCGAGTTCTCACCATCAAGAATGTAATTGCCACTATTAGTGTCCCGTCGGTAAACCAAAAAAATGGTGACCGCATTCGTTAGGCTTGTGGGCGCCGACATTGTGCTCGAAGTGCCATTAAACTCAACCGCCGGCTTCCCGTTCTCAGTAATTACAGCAGACCCATCGTAAATCTGCGGCTGTGCAGTTGCCGTAGCTTGGGACGCGTTAACCCCGTTGCCACTCTGGTCATACCATACGCTGACCGTGAGCGAATCACTGCCCCCGAAAGCTACGATAGCAGCCTCGTCCAAATCGCCACCCGCAGTGAAGCCGATGTCTGTCTCGTCAAACGGAGCTACGGCACGGCGTACGCGCATGGCGGAACCGGCGTATGCGTTGCTAAGCAAACGAACAGAATACCCTGACGCAGCGCCGGGGTAGTCATCAAGTAACAGGTTTGGCCCCACCCAATTGACAGAGCCATTGTCAACCCACCCCTTTGTGTTGATTAGATTGTCGTAAGCCACCTTAGCCGCTGGGTATGTAGCCGGGTCTAGGTCGACACCGCCAACGACAAGCCTCGGCCTGAAAGCGTTATCCAGAAAAACATTAGTTACCCCGCTGGCGTCCCAACCCACGAAGCACTCGGCAATGCGAGCATCGATTAAATACTGAAAAGAGTTGGTTATTGTAGCTCCCGTTTTGAAAACCCAGCTAGAAACGTCAACGTCTAGAGTTGAGGGGGAGGTGACTTCAAAAACAGAACTAAAATCATCCACACTACCTACTTGCCAATTCGGAATACTAGTGGGATAGTTGTCCGCGTCTGGAGGAAAGCATAAAAGAACTGACGGTCCGTTAATTACCGGGGTGTCCGTAGCAGTATAGGTGACGTTGACAGGACAAGTATACAGGGAGCTACTCTCGCCAAATATAAGCTTGGAAAGAGAGAGAACGTTGGTGACCTTAGATAGGTCTGACTGGCCAACTCTGGGGGCATAATACAATTTAACAGCTCCTCCTGAAATAGAAATCACATAGCTGCCAGCAGGATAGGTGTGTGTTTGAAGAACCGAAAGATTGATAGTCTCAGTAGGAGACCCGTCTCCCCAATCTACAATTGCAGGTGCAGTCTGGTTAAGCGTGTAAAATGAAACCGTCTCTCCAGCTAAAGTCGTTACGTCAAATACATCGGTAAACACCGCACCGCCGCCGCCGCCGCCAGTGCCAGTGCCCGTGCCGCCCTTAATAGCGTTATTTATGCCTATCTGTATAGGCATATCACCACAGGGCTACGATACCGGTAGGGGGAGTAGGGGTAGCAAAAACTCGCTTGACCTGAACAGGAATGAAAGCGCCAGCAGCAGTGCCAGTAAATGTCACCTCGTCGTTGCCAGCAGTCAAAACCTTGATGTCTCCGCCAGCACCGCTGTACAAAACGCAGCCCGTATTGGCGTCAGAGTAAATGACGTAAGTCTCACCGGAAGCAATAGTGCCACTAATAGAAAGGGTCTCGTCGTCAACTACTGCGGTTACCTTATGAGCTGTAGTAGACGTGTAAATGATACTTCCAACAAGACCATTGATGTTTACCGCCGTAAAGTCTTGGTCCTCGTCGACAAGCTGGTTAGTGCCCGTTCCACTAGTAGTGCCACTAAGTGTGGCGCCTGCAACGTTAGGGATGTTGATGGTGTCGCTAGGGATGACCGCAAGGGCCCGTTCGACTTGTAACTTTTGATATGCCATTATTCGTATGGGAACATTCGGTTTAATGTGTCACGACGCTTGTTGCACCCGCAATCCTTACCCGTTGCCTTGGCCACAGTATCAACCACCTTCTTAATGCCGGTGGCTTTGGTGACCTTCTCGATGCTGTCGCCTAAACCTTTCACTTGCGAATGCAGCTTGAAAGGTGAGACTTAACGTTGTTTACGCGGCGAGTCTCTTCCATAGAATGGTCACCACCGTAAGCGTTCTTTCCGGAAGCCTTGCTTGCGCCCTTAGATTCATCACGACGAGCCTTCATAGACTGAGACTTTTTTCCGTGACGGGCCCCAAGAGATTCATCGAGGCGAGAGTTATATCCCTGTTTCATAGCTACTAAGTTAATACTTTCCCTTTCGTCCGCTAGGGCTCGCCTTCTTACTTCCTCCCTTGCCAGCCCACAACTTCTTGCACGACCAATACCGCGCCGTCAACTTGTCGTTGGCCGTATCACACTTGTGCCGTGCCTTGAAACTCTTACGCGCCGCAGGACTGTAGTTGTGACCGTAACCCTTTGCACCAAAGTGAATAATCTTTTCCTTACCATTGGCACACGCCTTGACCATCTTCTTCTTGCCAGCACTCGTAGATGAGCGAGGCTTGTTGCAGGGCATGTCCTTCTTGCTTGGCATCACGTGCTCTTAGCTTGGATGACAATCCAGTTGTTTCCGTCAGACCAGATAGCAATACCATTATACACCTTGTTAATCCTATACGATGCCTGACCGTCAATGGTCTCAGAACCCGGAGCATAGACGTCGACCTTGTCCTGTGCCGTGACAGTGCCGTCGTTGACGATACGCAAAACACGATACGGGATGGCAGCAGCAGAAGGTAACGTAAGGTCGTGGGTGCCAGAACTACCAACCCAAGTCAAGTCTACAAGGTTCTTGCTCGTAGTAATAGTAGATGAACCGCCGGGACCGACAGTCATAAACTCCGGCTCTAGAATGGCTACGCCGCCAACGTTGTTGAGCGTATTGTCAATGGTGACGTTGTTGCCGCCAGATTGAGAAATACCGATGCCCGTGCCGGCAGTAAGCTGTACCGTAGAGTCTGCACCGCTGACAGCATCCAAGTTCAAGTCTACGTTGTCGCCGTCAGTACTCGAGCCCAGAGTGTACACATCAGAAGTCCCCGCAGAACCAATCTCCTCAATGGTATACGCGTCGCGCAAAGCGTCGCGAGAGGCACTGCCCCTGTCGGTGGTGTCAACGCTTGGGGCGACGCCGTGAAATTTTGTCCCTGCGGGTATCGGCATTACGCTTGATTTTTTTTACAACATACGGAATGACCCATCGAGCAATGCGCTTGATGCCCTTGCGGCTCAAGAACTGAAGGAGGGGTTTCATTCAGGCCGAACAGGCTTGGAAGGGGTAGACTCCCCGTTCTTTTTAGCCTTAATTCTAGCCCGGCGCCATTCTCTTAGCTCCTTGTGATACTGCTTTCTTTCTTGAAAATTCATGCTCAAAGATAATTATTTACGACTAACCCTTGCGGCAGGTGTGTTGGGAACGAACTGGCCCTTGCCACGCTTCTTCTTCCGTGCCGTAGCAGCACGCTGAGCCTTGGTCAAAGACTTAGCTTTAGCCAAAGGCAAACACCGGTCTGGGTTTTTCTTGTCCTTGCTCGTGCCGCACTCGCCCTTGATGCTGCCATCCAAACCGATGCGCACCCATTTCTCGTCACGCCACTTCTTGAGCTCACCCATTACTTGCTTTTAGGAAGTGGAACGTCGCGACCCTTAGCCGCGCCAACAGGAGTCGGAGGAAAATCCTTGGCCAACTTAACCTTGGTAGAACGGTTCCTAGAAACCTCAATAGGTCCCTGCTCAAGAATTCCAGATTTCTTGAAAGACCTATCAGCACGACGGGTCTGCCTTCTGTCCTGTCTTGTCTTCTTGCTCATTTCTTCTTGGGCTTGCGGGGCTTCATAACCTTAGCCTTCACCTTCGCCGTACACGGCTTGCCGTATCCTTTACTTGCCATAATTGGGGTCTTTACAGTACTTGCTCGCAGCCATGTTGGCATACGCGCTGGGGTAAACGTCAAACTTTCTCTTCGCCCAAGCGATTCCCGAAGGGCAAATCTTGCCACGCTTCTTAGTGCGTCCGCTCTTAGCCATGAGTAAACTTATGGATAATCATACAGATGGTGGCCCCGACCATTCCGAGGGCCACCATCCTATATGAAAACTCTTCGCGGGTCACTTCCGGCGTTTAATCGGGCCGCGACCGCGCTTGGTTGCGGTTTTCATGCCGGCTACTTTAGTTCCGCCGGTAGCTTTGGCCATACCGCTTTTCATGCTGCCACGGCTAACAACTTGTTTGGTCGTGCCGCGTGTGGTGGACTTACGCTTGCCTTGTTGGCCGACTTGACCAAACTTAGCCTTGTCCGTACGGGAGTAAGTGTCTCCCGAACCACCGCTAGTGACGGTGCGCTTTTTGCCTTTTCCATAGTAGGCTCGACCCTTTGACCCTTCGGTGCTTGCAGTCCGGCTTTTGCCCAGAGCAACCGTTTTGCTTTTTTTAGTTGCCTTGGCGTCCCTCCGGACTATTCCGGTTGGCTTTGTCTTAGCCTTGCTGGCTGTACCAACCATCTCGCCCTTTTTGTTGGACACCGTGGTGGTCTTTCCTTTGCCGCCTTTACCCTTGTCTTTGGTACGAGTTACCGTGCCCGCCTTGGACTTATAGGTAACCGTTTTCTTCTTGACACCGTCCTTCTTGGACTTGGTCACTGTGCGTTTGATAGCCATATCTAATATCTTGTGCCAGCAAATTACAATGAACTATTTAAAGTACTGGCGCGTAGTGCGCTACTTCATCAATGCCAAATACGGCATCACCCAACCCGACCTAGAGATGCTCATCTTCCTATACGATGAGCCATACTTTACCCGGGCCAAGTTCAAAGAGTTCGATAAAGTCTTCTCGTGGGACAAAGACCGCTTCAACCGCCTAGTGAAAAACGGGTGGGTAGAGAAAGTGTCCGTACAATCAAAGTCGCGCCTAGGTGTATACAACCTGACCTACGCAGCCAAACGCGTAGTAGGGTACGCATACGCCATACTCGAAGGCAAGGAGTTCCCGACCGACGACCAGAACAACCCCGTCTTCAAGCGCAACGTGTCATTTACCGATAAGATGTACCGGAACGTGATGATGGAAATCAATGAAGCACAACGACAACATCGCGCTCAGAGATGATGGTGCGGGCAATGCCGTCTATCAACATGGTAAAGCTTGCCCGCTTGTCGTAGTAAAGCTCCTCGCCAGAAGAGATGACCTCTACTTCAGTGCCCGAAGCCACAACCTTGCCGCGACCGTAGCGCAACTTGTCCATGTCCTCGCCGCTTAAAAGCAGGCCGCTTTCAGTAGTGGTCTCCTCCTTGATGGAGTCGATGACAATGTATTTTCCTATAGGGCGCATTGCACAAAAATTGGTGTAAGCGGACCCATATAGGCGCCCGCAATATTAAAATCGAAATGCTCTATGGCACCCTCCTCATCCATGTCGTGCTCGAGGACAAGGAGCTCAAGAATGCGCCCGATGTCGTAACACACGCGATACCCCTGCTCAACATCAGTGATGCCTATGATGGCCATATCGAAACCATCAGCGAACATGGCACTGGCCTCAATAGCCTCGAGCCAACCCTCTATCTCTTCCCTCATGCTCGTGCAAGTGTGATGATGGCCTGAGTACTCAAGATAGTGACCGCAACGCTAACAGCGTTCTGCAAGGCAGACTTCGTAACACGAGTGGGGTCGATGACGCCCATGTCAATCATGTTGCCGTACTCGCTAGTCTTGAGGTTGTATCCCTCGCCGTCAGGTGCCATGCTGTAATCGAAATCCACGCCGCAGTTCTCCATGATTTGATTCAAGGGAGCACACAAAGCTTCACGCAATACTTTAGCCGCAACACCGTCACGGTCTGATAACCAGCGACTTATGTTGTACAAAGCAACGCCGCCGCCAGAAACAACGCCGTCCTGCATAGCCGCGCGAACTGCACATACAGCATCGTCAACACGGTCGTATAACTCCTTCTGCTCCAAGTCGGTACGCCCCCCAACCTCAATCACCCCTACACCACCAACTAAACCAGCGATGCGCTGACGAATGAAATCCTTGTCAACCTTTCGCTTGGCAAGCTCTAAAGCAGATTGCAACTCAACAATGCGCTCGTCGACACCATCCTCCTTGTCGCCTTTGACAATGACAGTCTCGCTACGGCCAACAACAACACGGTCCGCAAAACCTAAGTCATTGAAATCCATAAGGCTCAAGTCGTCGCCAGTCTTCTCACTGAAGTACGTGGCACCAACACTGACAGCTAAGTCCTGCATAAGCTCGTGCTGCTTATATCCAAAGTTCGGAGGAGGAACAACGCAAAGCTTTAATCCCTTCTTCATCACGTTCGCAGCCAACGTGTTCACCACGTGAGTGCTGCATGGCGCAACAATCAATAGCTTCTTGCCGTCGCGGATAATCGGAGCCAATACCTTCTCGATGGTTAAGATGTTGCTAATCTCACCGTCGCATACCATAACGTGGCATCCATCCAATACACACTCGTCACGACTCTGGTCGTTGATGAACAACTCAGTAGAATACCCTCGGTCCAATTTAAAGCCGTGAGTGACGCTAAACCCAGTGTCGCTCGTCATACTCTTCTCAACCGTAACAACGCCGTCCTTGCCCACCTTATCGTATACGTCAGCAATGATTCGACCAACCGTAGAATCATTGTTCGCGCTAATCGTCGCAACACTACGCAAGTGCTTCTTCGTCAAACGACGGCTACGACTGGTCAACTCCTCAACAACTTCCTCAGTCAACGAAACCAACTCGCGCAACACGTCAGTCTTGTTTGACCCCAATGACTTAAGACCTCCGTTAACCAATGCCTCAGCCAATACAATGCTCGTAGTGGTTCCGTCGCCAGCCTCACTGGCAGTCTTGTCAGCAGCTTCCTTCATCATACGGACAGCTAGATTCTCTACCGGGTCGATTAAGTCTACAGCCTTAGCCACAGTAACACCATCCTTGGTGACCGTGATGCCGTGAGTGTGCTGAGGACTCTCAATTAGTACAGTCTGTCCGCTAGGACCTAGAGTGCTCTTGACAGCCTTGGATAGTTTCTCAATCCCCGACGCCAACTTGTCGCCCTCGAAGTGAAGGTCTTTAGGTATTTCATTCATAGTCCTGCAAACATACCGTGACGCGGTGACAGTTTCAAGCTTCTATATATAGAGAGAGAGAGAGAGAGAGAGAGAGAGAGAGTCTTGTATACGGGAAAAAATAATTAGGAATCGTGTCACACCCTATGGAAACCAGTGACTTAGGTTACATATTCTTGTCACATGTGTGTCGATTTTCTGGCACGAAGAAGGGGTAGCCACGTTTGACCACCCCTTCCGCCTATAACAATTTACCTTAACAACAGGTCACTTGTCTGACCATGAGGGAATGTACCGCGTTTTTAGGTAGCACCGTGACAATCCGTGCCAGATGTTAGTAGCATTTGGGTAACCCCACCCCCCACGCACATGGACCCCAATGTGAAACGAGATGCATTCGAGCAGGGGGGGTCAACTTTTCCCGGCCCCGTCCGGATTTTTTGCCGTTTTGCTACGCCCCCGGCACACGCCCGCCCCCCGGGGGTAATGCCCCGCCCGCCCCCGGTACCGTTTAACGTTGCGCCCATTCGCGCCCCTCCCGAAAGGCCCGCCCCCGTAGGGCTACGGACGCCCCCCGAATTAATCCGGATTAATCAAGCAAATAAGCCCCTTTTTTCTTTGTGTATTCCAACTTCCTTCGTACACTTGCAGTCGTTCCCAACGGGGGGCGAATGGAGCCGGAAGGATGGAGATTGACCGACCGGTGTAAGTTCTTTGAAATGTTGCACATAATTAATCCGGATTAATCCGGCCCCCCTCCGGTTCAAGCGGGGGCCACCAACGGCCAAAAGGCCAAACAATACAATACAATGAGTTTTACTAATTCTACCCAATTCGGTACCGCCACCATTAACGGCAAAACAGCCCCGGTAAACGTTGCATCCATTAAGGAAGCACACGGCAAAACGGAAGCGGCTATGTTCAACCTACGTTTTCAACTCGGTGTTTTCGCTATCTACTGCGAATCGAAGAAGCTGAAAATTAAGGCCATGGCCCCAAAGCTTGCAAAGTCTACGGGTTTGAGCGCGTCCACCATTCCCGTGTATTGTTCACAGGGGAAAAGGTTGGTCGAGGGCAAAGCGACCTTTAAAGGTCTAGAGACGTTCAACCGCAACGCGAAAAAAGACAACGTGAAAACAGGCGTTGAAAATTTCGCGAAATCGTTAGCAGGCCAAAAGTTGGCCCCCGCTACGAAAGCGGCCCCCGCGAAGGTCGAAGATGCGCCTACAAAGCCGCGCACCCACGACACCCACACCAAAGGGAAAGACGCGGCGACACGTTGCACATTGTCCGCCCCTTTGGTCATGACGGCCACAGCGAAAGCCAACCTCCGGGAGGCTATCGAGGCACACTGCAAAGCGTCCGATATCACACTCGAAAGCTTGTTCCCTGAGCTTGCAAAGGTGAACGCCTAACCCCACAACCCCCACCCCTCACCGGGTGGGGGTTTTTTTATGCCCTCTTGTTTCTGGAATTAATCCGGATTAATCCGGGCCACCGCACCACCATCGTTCCTCCACGGTGAGTCAGGGACGGTGAGTCAGGGACGCACACACTCCCCCACGGTGTGTCAGGGACGGCCCGAAAAAGTTGCACCTACGCAGTGCAGATTTCTTAGTTATTTCTTGTATAATCGAAACATTCTACGTATATTGCACTATCATTAAAACAACAACAAATAGATGGCGACCGGGCCAATTAATCCGGATTAATTCTAATGGACATCAGAGTAACCACCATCGACAGTCAGGGACAATTCAGCGAGCCATCTTTTCAGTGGGCGCCATCGTTCAAGGGCTTGGTCGAACAGATTCAATTGCGCGGCGTGACTTGCATCGTGCGTCAGGGACTCATCCGATTTACGGTGGGTGATTGGACAAAAGAGATTGAGGTAATTAATCCGGATTAATCATGACATACTACGACACGTGCCGGCTCAGTGCCAAGGCCCATAAGACCGAGGATTTGGTCGAGATGATTGAGAAGCTTGACAAAGCCCCACTCGTCGCTGAGAACAACGATATGTTTCGCGCCCTCAATGACGAGTTTGAGTCGAGGTGGAACACGCAAGAGAACTACAACCGCTTGCACGATGACGCCAAGATGGGCGGCTCCTTCAACGCGGCTATCATCGACGCCTTCTTCAAGGCTGACAACAACAACAAGCCACGCCTTGTGCGGGCGTTCCCTGAAATCTTCATCCCACCCACCACACGATGAGTTTCTTCGACTCCCTTCCCAAGGTGAACAAGCTGTCCATCATGCGCCAAGCCCTACTCGAAAAGAACGAGAAGATGTTCGCGGACATGGCACTGCATTCCGTCATGCAAGAACACCTCACCATGCACGACCTCGCCGCCGCATTCGGTCGTGACATGGACAACCCTGACTTCAATCCCAAAATGTGTACCCCATGATTTTATTTGATTTAGACGGCACGATTGCCAACGTCGATGCCCGACGTAAAGCGGCAGACGAAGCACAGGCCCCATACCCAAGCAACGAGCGACAGGCATGGTGGACTACGTGGCAGAACCCTGACAACATACTCAGGCTCGACGTACCCAACGAGATTGTGGTCAGCGTCCTCAGAGACTGGAGAGAGCGGGGCAAGGTCATCACCATTGTCTCGGCCCGCAACGACAAGAACCGTGCGGTCACGGAGGAGTGGCTTTCCAAGTACGGCATCCACTACGACGCCTTGTATATGCGCAAGGACGGGGACTATCGGCCCGACAATGTGTTCAAGCAAGAGTTGTTGGACAACATCCGCAAGAACGGTGACGACCTCATCGAGCGGGTGTATGACGACCGCAATCAGGTTGTCGATATGTGGCGGTCCAACGGCATCGACTGCATCCAAGTTGTACCAAGAGAGCAGGGCGAGTTCTAATGAGCGAGCGGCTTCTGGACTTCTCTGCCTTCAGCTTTCTGTTGGCGTGCCTACTCTCTCTTGTCACGGAGGGTATCGCACCATACATCTTACTGTTTGTGACAGCACCCACGTTTACACTTTCACTAATCATACACAAATGAGCTATAGAACATTTTCCGGTCTAATTGAACACATAGACCACCACCTTGACATCAGCACTGCTGACAACTACAACCGCGATTCTATCGAGGGGACATGGAAGGGCGAGCCGATTATTATCAGGAGGGTTACGTCCCGACACATCCCGTGGAATCCTGACACCAAGTCTTGCATGGCTCCGCGATGGAAGACCGACGTCACTGTAATCCTTGGCGGCGAGGTCGTTCAGACATGGGGCATCATGGGCGTAGACCACGAGGTGTTGTGTGCCAATTGGTTTTCTGAGCGCGGTTTGGAGCGCGACGATATGGACCGCGCCCGCCGCGATGAATTGAAGAAACTATGGAAGCCATGAAGATTAAAGGCAAGACCAAGCACGGCATCGTGCATGTTGACGGCAGTGCCACGTCTCCCAACGGCGTTGACCATACCCGTGAGCAGATGCGGGATTTCGTCAAGGAGTACAGCGGTGTCAACCGCATTCACAAACCTCTGTTCATCCTGTTCTACACAGCGGTGATGAACGGCAAACCATGGACATCATGAACATAGAATTCCCACCCCTTTACGGCTCCGACCTTTTGTCTGCGGCCCTTGTCGTCACTGCCTTGTCTGAGGTTCCTGAGCCTGTAGACATCCTGTGTTGCGGCTTCAACGAATACACCGGCAACGTATACATCGCCCTTGATAACGGCGTGACCATCGCCTCGTGCTTCGGGCAGAGCGTGGAGTACCTCGTCTCCGACCCTGACACTGGTCTTGGTGAGAAGTCTTACAAGAAATACCCGATGAGCAGATGAAAGAGAGAATGTTCTTCACCCAATTGGAGTCGGGCTTGTGGCATTGGCACAAAGACCTGACGACCATCACCGTTGAAATGACGACTCCACAGATGTGGGTTGTATCCACGTTGCTTCGGCTTGTGCCTTGGTACAGGGTTTTAGTTGCGAACCGAGCCAAGGTGGAGCGCATAAAAAAATCGTTTCTCGAACAGTAGATTTCTTAGTTATTTCTTGCATACATGGAATATATTCCTTATATTGCACTATCAATTAAGAACAAATACAAATACAATTAATCCGGATTAATTATGACAGACGAACAGATAGACGCTCGCATCGAAGAGCTACGGAACAAGCCCATCACCAAGTGCACTGAGGCAGAGGTACGAGAACTCCTCGAGTACTACGGCGACGACCAACTGCGTGAGATTCAGACCACACTGAGCGCCCACATCAAGAGCATTGCTCGCAAGAAGAAACACTTCGCTGAGTATTGGCGGTGCAAGGACATCATGAAGTGGGTGCATGATGAAGAGTGCAAGCGACCCATGACATCTGACTTCCTCAACAGCGTATTCAAATTCAACTTCAAATGAAAGAGATAAACGAAGACGGGATATACACAGGGCCTGAAGTCAAGTGGCGCGTCTCTGACGTAGCCGCTGAGATGGAAGACATGGGTGTCAGCAAACCCTACAATCGCGAAGACCTCGAAACCATTTTGGTAGCTACGTTCGAGGACAATGATGCCTTGGTTGAGGCAATTGCACAACACATCAGAGCCACCATCGCATTCAAATTCAATCTCCCTCACTGACATGAGCACACAATGCGAAACCTGTAGCGGCAAAGGCTACATCCACACCACCCGTACACCCGGCGAGAAAGAATACGTCGAGCGGTGCGACGAATGCTACCAAGAGGGCAGAGTCTCTTGGACTGACGAGCAAGCGGCGGAGTATGCCCGCCGTCGAGAACTCAAGCAAGCCATCCGTGCCACACACAGCGGTACGATGGGAGACCCTATGAGACCCACAACATACATAACATGAAAGACAAACTCATCAACGCCAAGGTCATCTATCCTACCCTTGGTCACACCGTACTCAGTACGGGTCAGGATATTCACCGAGACGAGAACGTCGAGGTCATTGTTCACGTAGGCACCAAGGCTTCGGGCCATGCGTGGTTCGAGTTCCACGACACCAAGTGGCACGGCGAGAAGTACTACGCCGAGGGTACGCTTGAGATTGACGGCGGCAATCTCGTTGACTACGATGGTGTCGGGTCGTTGCCCACTGTGGTGATGGACATCCTGACCAACGAGTTCGGCATCGACGTGACGGAGGTGTACGACAACGACGGACAGCCCAACGATTACAAGACTTTCAAGTACCGCGTCGACGGAAAGGCGTTCGACGATTGGAACGATGCCCGCGAGTACATCCACTCACTCAACCTTGACCGCGATGCTAACCGCGCCAAGTTCAAAGAGATGCAAGAGTCATGAGAGACCATATCCTCAGCATCCTTCGCGATGCCCGCAACGCCATGGGCAAGGACGCCGAAGTCACGCTCAATACGCTCGCAAATATTGAGGTCGAAGCCATGGCCGCCTTGCAAGGCGGTAAGGTCATCGTCCCAAGCAAGCTGTTCGGAGACATCGACATCCCTCAGAATGTCATCACCGAGATGAGCAATGGCGACGACGACCTGTGGTTCTCCGTCAGCGCACACATCGACGTCAATGTCTTCTATGCAGAAGGGTGGCAGTTCAACATGTACCCCGTCAAGAACGGGGAAATCAACACAGAATTCGACCTCGAATCAGGAAAGCTATGACACAGGAAGCAATAGACAGAGAGGTCGAGCAACTCAAGAAGTTCAGCTCGTTCCAAGACATGGCAAGATGGAGCCTTGACTTAAGGATGGAGTATGACATGAGCATAGAAGGGATTACTCTCCTCACTGACCTTGCCGCGCTACTACGAAATGGCGAGGGTGCGATAAGTGATGCTGAGAAGGAGTTGTATGCCAAGTACGAAGAGGAACTGGAACGAATCAAAGAGAGATACCATGGATGATTGCCCTATCTGCGGCGGCGAGGGGTTTGTTTACTCGACCCACTACGCTGACCCCTATGCTACTACCCGGCCATGCGAGTGCATGGACGCTGACCCTGACGAGAAACACGACAACAGATGAAGAGAACAGAGCACCTCGACAAACACATGGCAGAGTTGTGCCGCGACCGCGCCGACCGCATGGCTGATTACAACAGTCGCAGGGGATGGGCTGACCTATGCGGTGACATAGCCAACGTCCGTGGCCTGTCTCCTCTGCTTGTACGCCACGCAAGTGACGAAGAGATACGAGAGTACATCGACAACATGGACACGGCTTGCCGTGAGCAGTTGCCGGATATGGTGTGGAAGAAATTCGTAAGATGACTGAAATTAACTGTGGAAAAACTTGCACAGTAGTAATAAATACCTTATATTTGCATATCAATAATTCAATACACTATGGACAACCCAACTACCCCGGACGTCACGCCGCAGACTCGTGACACATTGCTCGAACAACTCAACTTCCTTATCGACGGAGCGCGTTCCAACCTGATGGACATGAAGGCAAGCCTTGCCATCGACGGCCCCTTGCTCAAGCCTGACACGCAGTACACCAAGGAGCAGGTCACCGACATGTTGCGTCAGGCATACAACCTCGGTGCTACGGCACACGAGGAAAGCATGGAAGTGCGGACAAAGGGATGGAGTAACGGCGTCGAGGTGGAGGTCGAGATGGAAGAGGGTGGCTTCAGCTTTAGCGGCGAGGTCACTATCGATGAGGACACCATCAAGGAGGCGGTCACGTTCGAAGACCACGGCATGACTGACGAGCAGGTCAACGAGATTCTCAAGTCATACGAGATTCTCAAGTCATGAAGGGCCGCATCGCTTGGACAGAGGGCGACAACTTATTTGTGGTGCGCAAGGGGCGCACCACGAACAAGAAGATTGCACCCGAGAAAGCCAGTGTCGTACAGACCTATACGTTTGACTTACGTCAAGCGGCCATGGTTCGCTCGGCACAATCCAATAAGGTAGACCGAGGCAACTTCTTCCGCATGGACGGAGCCAACTGCTTGGACTGCCCCCTTGCTAGTCTCAAGGGTTGCTATACCCACAAGTATATGCAGTACTCCGGGTTCATCTCTATGCTGCGTTCGCTCAGTACCGAGGACATCCATTCCCGTGAGCGCACCGACCTTGCTCCCATCAAGGACTGGTGTGCTGAGTCACAGCTCACCCGCTTCGGTAGCTATGGTGAACCAAGCCTCCTGCCTATCGACCTTGTCTCTGACATGGCTGACGCCTCTGCTACCCACACTGGGTACACGCACCAAGCCGGCAAGGATTGGGCTGACGACTACAAGGACTTCTTCATGGCGTCATCGCACGACCAAGAGGGCGCCGACAACCTCCCGTCATGGCGGCACTTCATATCTCTTGCCAAGGGTGCCGAGGCCCGTGGCGTTCAGTGCCCGGCAAGCAAGGAGATGGGTTACGTATCCAACTGCGCCAAGTGTGGCCTGTGCAGTGGAGTCAAAGGCAAGGGCCGCAAGGACGTTACAATCAACATCCATTAATCCGGATTAATTACAATGAGCGAAGAATACAAGAAGCGAATACAGGACGCTGCAATATCCTGTGTTGCATTCCTAAGAGGATGCGGTGTTGACCCCGAGTCAGTACCTACTGCCAAGATGTACGAATTATCCGCCATCTACCAAGAGTATGGACCCGACGGTGTCCGCGATTACCTCAACCTTAATGACGTCGGCGACGGCGGTATACTAGTATGAAGAACTCAATCAAGACCCGTCCATTCGCCGAGGCGATGGGCCAAGCCATGGCCTTCGGTCATGCTGTCACCACGTGTGACATCTTCAATAGCCCTGTCAACTCAGGATACGTGCATGGCACGAACGAACCACATGAATCTCAGTCCACTATAGAGGACGCATTCAACCGAGACCAATACAATTGTTGGATGGAGACCATGCGTCACGCTGAGGACATGGCCTCGGCTAGAGGCCACGACCCATGCACCTATGGTGTTATGATTCTGCGCACAGGCAACCTCGTCTTCATGAAGGTTGTGCGGCACACGTACGTCGAGGGCAGGGCATTGGATAATTCAGAACTTGAGTCGTTCGAAAGCGATATTGTTGTAGACGCTGTGTACAATATCGAAAGGTTTGACTCCCCCATCTATGTCGGAACATGAAGACTTATCTGCAATGCGTACCGTCATCAAAGAAATTCGTGACGGATACAGCATTCGCTATCACGAGGACGCTATCCTCAGACAACTAAACGAAACCCTAAATACAATAGACAATGTCCTCAACAGACACAATAACAATCACGTCTGACTACGGTCAGTTTGAATTCACAGAATACAATCGCAGTGTCGATGCTGCTCACGTTCGCAAGCTCAAGAAACTCATCGATAGGCAGGGGCTTATGCAACCCATCAGCGTAACGCCTGACGGGTACATCATCGACGGTCAGCACCGCTTCCATGCGTGCCGTGAGCTTGGCCTCCCGGTCAAGTACATCGTATGTGACGCCCTTCGTATGAGCGAGGTAGTGGAACTGAACAACGCATCCAAGCCATGGACTGTGGCGGACAAGGTGCATAGCTATGCGGCCCAAGGCGACGAGCACTACATCAAGTTGGTCAAGTTCCACAAGGACTGCATGGACATGGACAAGCGCATCAGTATGCGCATCGCTGCCATGATTGCTCAGGGCAGTGCTTCCAACGCCAGTACCACCAAGCGCAAGATGAACCTAGGCAGAGGGACTTGGGAGTTCCGGGAGGACTATGACGTAGCACTCAAGAGACTGTACTCTTTGGGTCAGTTCAAGCGTTGGGACTTCTACTTGCGCATGTCTTTCGTCACTGCGTTCCTACGCTGTGTGCGTACCATGGACGACTTCAATCCATCGGAGTTACTCAAGCGTGCCGAGTCCAACCCGCAGTTGTTTTTGTATGGAGCTACTGCTGAGGAGATGCTTCGTGTATGGGAGAACGTGTACAATTATCGTCGCAAAACACACAAGAGATTCTTCTGAATATGCAATACATTTACATCCTCTATTTCGAGACTGATAACCTTGGAACCGTATGGTCTAAGGCATATCACAGTCAGCTATCAGCACGCAAGGGATTGAACAAGGCATTGGGTGAAGAGCTGAGCCAAGGCAACGACTTCAAATCTGGAGACCAAGACACTGTGTTGCTAAGGCAGGGACGATTGTACATACAAGAAATTTTAATTGAAAACGAATGAAACAAGACATCTTCGAAGAGTACGTAGACAAGGTGACCAACCGCTTCGGCATCAGCCGTGAGCAGCTATTCACCAAGGACAAGTCGCGCCACCTATCCGACGCAAGGCACGTGCTCTACTATCTGTGCCGAGAGCGGCAAATCACCAGCAGCTACACCAAGCACTACATGGGTGAGAACGGATACCACATCGACCTACCATCTATCGGCCACGGGGTCCGTAAGGTGGAGAGCAACATCAACAAAGACCCCGACTACATTACACTCATCGACCAACTCAAATGAAAATGGAATCAGTATACAACAACCTCAAGGCCATCGACGTCCGGCCCAAGGCAGAGAAGAAGGGACGTGCCGACTACCTCTCATGGGCTCACGCTTGGGACATGCTGAAGAGCAACTACCCTCAGGCACAGCGCATCATCTACGAGCAACCGGAGACTGGACTCAACTACTTCACCGATGGCAAGACAGCCTACGTTAAGGTGGGCATTGTAGTCAACGACTTGGAGCACATCGATATGCTTTGCGTCATGGACCATCGCAACAAGTCCATCCCTATCGAAAAGGTTTGCAGCTTCGAGGTCAACAAGACTATCCAACGTGCCACCGCTAAGGCCATTGCGATGCACGGCCTTGGACTTTCTCTGTGGACAGGTGAGGACGTCCCGTCTCAACCATCCGAGGCCAAGGACACCCCCTCAAAATCGTCGAGCGAGACAACGCGGATATCTCTTGACGTTGACGATGACAATTGGGGCAAGGTGCTCAAGTACGTGGTCGAGAACAAAGGCGAGGGCTTCGACAACCTGCTCAAGCAACTGCGCACCAAGTACAAGGTCAGTGCTCCCGTTCAGAAAGCTCTCAAGGATAACCTATGAGCGACATCATCGAGCAGTTACGTGACGACACCAAGTACTATGGCAAGGTCGGCAGGCAGTACATGTCCAACTCGGACATCAAGGTCCTGCTTGACAACCCTTCCATGTTCGGTGTCCCCACCCCTGACAACGCTGCCTTTGCTAAGGGCCGCCTCTTCCATCAGCTCATCCTTGAGCCGGAGAAGGCAGCCAAGGTCGAGAGCGTCAACACTGCAAGCCGCAACAGCAAGATGTACAAGGAAGCTTGTGCTGAGCGTGGTGCAGAGTTCATGCTCCTGACCAAGGAGATGGAGGACATCCATGGTTGGGCGCAGAAGATGCTCGGCAACTACGACTTCTTCGAGGCCATCCGTGCTGAAGAAAACAAGTATGAGGAACCCATCGTGGGAACCATCATGGGTCGACAGTTCAAGGCCAAGGCAGACATCCTCTGCCCTGACCGCATCATCGACCTGAAGACGACAGGTAACATCGACGACTTCAAGTGGTCGGCACGCAAGTATGGTTACGACAGCCAATGCTACATCTACCAAAGCCTATTCGGCGTACCGCTGGTGTTCTTCGCCATCGATAAGAAGACGGGTATGATGGGCATGTACGAACCGAGTGAAGACTTCGTCCTCCGTGGCAGGGACAAAGTCGAACGGGCCCTTGAGGTCCACGATAAGTTCTTCGGAGCTGATGCCACACACAGCATTGAAACCTTTTATATAACCCAAACACTATGAGTGAAGAGAAAGACAGGGTGTACCCACCCGCCATGAATTGGTCAGCCCCACGTGATGGAGCACCGGATTTTGTCAAGGGCAAAGTCGGCATCGTCGTCAAAGAGTTCGTCGAATTCCTGCAAGCCAACGTTAAGAAAGACGGATGGATAAACTTCGAGATGAAGGAAAGCAGGGAAGGCAAGTACTATTGGGAGCTCGACAAGTGGGAGCCCAAGGAAAAGGAGGAGTCTCCGTTCTGAGAATACCCTTAACCTGACGGACGTATATGGAGGGGGGCAACAGCCCCCCTCTTTTTTTCCGGTGACGCCGTGACAGATTTTTCTTTCCCGTATAGAGAGAGAGAGAGTACTCTATCTTTCCTTTCTCCTACATATACGAGAGGAAGAATCGACATTCGCGTCACAGCCGCTGATTCTCAATACAATAGCATTAAAATAACGACACAAAAACCGTCACAGACATGTCACAAATCGTCACAGTCTTCCGAAATATCAGGGAAACAGAGACTCCCTTCCACCGTTCAGTCAAGTTTGTTCTCGACAGAATCAAGGACGGTTCCTCCAAGGAACTAGTACAACGCATCCGTAAAGAGACGGACAAGGCCAGCCGAAACGAGATTAAGAAGGAGCTACCTGCGGTGTGCTTCTCCGGTCAGTTCAACAAGCGTCTCGACTCTGCCATCTTAGAGCACAGTGGATTCATCTGCCTAGACTTTGATGGTTACACAACCAAGAAGGACATGAAGGCCGAGCGCGACCGGCTATGCAAGGACAGGTACGTGTACTCTGTCTTCACATCTCCATCAGGCAATGGCCTCAAGGCATTGGTTCGCATACCTCAAGAGCCTGATACTCATATCAATTACTTCAATGCTCTAGAGAAACACTTTAACTCTGAGCACTTTGACAAGACATGCAAGAACATCAGCCGTGTATGCTACGAGAGCTATGACCCACTCATCTATGTCAACGAGGTCAGCGAGCTATGGACAAGCATCGAGGACTCGGACTATGTAGAGGTAGACACGAATAGAGACGCGCCTACGATACCAATCACCGACGACAACAAGACCGCTGACATCCTTGTCAAGTGGTGGACGAAGAAGTTTGGTATGGTAGACGGCGAGCGCAACGCCAATGTATTCAAGTTGGCCATGGCATTCAATGACTTTGGCATCAACAAAAGCCTAGCCTCCCACATCCTCCGGCAGTTTGAGCAGTCGGACTTCACTGCCACTGAGATTGAGCGCACCCTCGACTCAGCATACAGCAACACATCTAAGCACGGCACTAAGTTCTACGAGGACTCCGACCGCATCAACAACATCAAGGCACAGCTCAAGCGTGGCGTGTCAAAAAAAGAGGTCCGTTCCCAACTCAAGGGCGAGGTTGAGGGCGATGTAATAGAGGCCGTCCTCGAGCGTGTGGAGAGAGAGAACGAGGAGCAAACCTTTTGGATGAAGACAGAGAAGGGTGTCATTAAGATTGTACCCCTCGACTTCAAGACCTTCCTAGAAGACAACGGCTTCTATAAGTACGCTCCGGAGGGCAGTAAGAACTATGTGTTCGTCAAGGTCACCAACAACCTCATCGACCACACCAGTGAGAAAGAGATTAAGGATTTCATTCTCGGATACCTCATCGACTTAGAGGACAAGAGCATCTACAATTTCTTTGCCGATGCCGTGCGCTACTTCCGTGAGGAGTTCCTTACTCTACTGAGTACCATCGATGTATACTTCATGGAGGACACATCAGGTGTGGCGTACCTATACTACCGCAACTGTGCAGTGCGTGTCACTCGCGATGGGGTAGACACCATCGACTACCTCGACCTTGGTGGGTACGTGTGGCAAGACCACATCATAGACCGCACGTTCAGCTCACAGTCCCATGAAGGCTGCGACTTCCAAACCTTTATCGGGAACATCTGTGCCAACGACGAGAACCGGAGAGAGACGATGGAGTCTACCATAGGCTACATGATGCATGGGTACAAGAACCTAAGCTATTGCCCGGCGGTCATCCTCAACGACGAGGTCATCAGCGACAACCCCGAGGGCGGTACAGGCAAGGGTCTGTTCATGAACGCACTCAGTCAGATGAAGAAGCTCGTGGTCATAGACGGCAAGGCGTTTGCTTTCGAGCGTAGCTTCCCGTATCAGCTCGTAAGTGCTGACACTCAGATACTTTGCTTCGATGACGTGAAGAAGAACTTTGACTTCGAGCGTCTATTCAGCGTAGTAACAGAGGGTTTGACACTGGAGAAGAAGAACAAGGACGCCATCAAGATTCCTTTCGAGCGGTCCCCGAAGATTGGCATCACTACCAACTACGCCATCAAGGGTGCGGGCAACAGCTTCGCCCGACGCAAGTGGGAGCTTGAGCTACATCAGTACTACAACAAGTCGCGCACTCCACTGATGGAATTCAAGAAGCACTTCTTTGCCGATTGGGATGAGGAGGACTGGGCCTTGTTCGATAACTATATGTTGGCGTGCATCTCCGGATACCTAGGTACGGGACTCGTGGAGAGTAAGTTCATCAACCTCGGTATCAGGCAGCTCAGTGCTGAGACAAGCCACGACTTCATCGAGTGGTGCGGTCTCGTTGGTGGTGAGGAAAACAAAACCATCGAGCCATACGTCAAGCTGTACAAGAAGGACGTGTACCTAGACTTCATCCAAGAGTACCCTGACTACGGGCCTACCGCCAAGCAGAGTATCTCACGGACTAAGTTCTACAAGTGGCTCGTGTCATACTGCCTGCACAAGTATGGCATCGGACCAGAGGAAGGAAGGGATAGGCTAGGCCGTTGGCTCCGTATCCGCAACAAGCATGAAGGCGAAGAGCAAAGCGAAATCACATGGAGCTAAGAAACTATCAGAAGAATATCGTGGCTCGAGCCAAGCAGATTCTTGGTGTCAATAGGTTTGTTTACCTAGCCATGGAGGTTCGGACAGGCAAAACCTTAACGAGCCTATCCATCGCCGAGGAGATGGGCGTAGAGAGGGTCCTGTTCCTAACCAAGAAGAAGGCCATGTCAAGCATCAGCGAAGACAGCATGAAGCTATGCCCCTCGTACGAGCTGTTCATCATGAACTACGAGAGCATACACAAGCTGCCCAACCTGAAGTGGGACCTCATCATCTTGGATGAAGCCCATGGCCTTGGTGCTTTCCCCAAGCCGAGCAAGCGTGCTAAGCAGGTCAAGGATTTGTCGCGTGGTGCCTACGTTATCTTGATGTCTGGAACCCCAACGCCTGAGTCGTACAGTCAGATGTACCATCAGGTGTATGGCATCCCGGGCAATCCATTCCGTGGGTACAAGAACTTCTACAGGTTCTGCGATGACTATGTCGATGTCACCTCGCGCATGGTCAACTCCATTATGCTCAAGTTCTACAACAAGGGACTGCCCTCTATCCTTGAGGCGATGAGGCCATACACGATTAGCTTCAGTCAAAAGGAAGCAGGCTTTAAGAGTCAACTCAACGAGCAGATACTGCGTGTACCTATGGAGCCACGGACATACGCCATGTGCTCTGAGCTGCGTAAGCACAGGGTCATAGACGGAAAGAAAGAAGTGATACTGGCTGACACCCCGGTCAAGCTTATGAGTAAGCTGCATCAGATGTACTCGGGAACGGTGAAGTTTGAGAGCGGCGAGGCCATGGTCTTCGACCACAGCAAAGCGCAGTTCATATACGACAGGTTCTGCCGAGATAAGATTGCCATCTTCTACAAGTTCAAGGCTGAGCTACAGGCTTTGAAGGATGTGTATGGCGACGAGCTTACCACAGACCTGAAGGAGTTCTACGATGGAGACAAGACCATCGCGCTACAGATTGTCAGTGGTAGGGAGGGCATCAGCCTACGCCAAGCAAAGGCTTTGGTGTACTACAACATCGACTTCTCTGCCACTAGCTACTGGCAGTCCCGAGATAGGATGACCACTAAGGAACGTACCAAGAGCAACATCTACTGGGTCTTTGCTGAGCGTGGTATCGAGACTAAAATCTACAATGCTGTATCGAACAAGAAGGACTACACTTTAAAACACTTTAAGGAATGGAGTACAACAACGACTTCAAGTTCGACCTGAGTCGCGGGAAGATTGGAGAAGAACACCTAGCTAAAATACTAGAGGACAAGACACTAGAGGTTAAGACCGACAGTTGGATTGCTAGGACACAGAACATAGCCGTCGAGTATGAGAGCCGAGGCAAGCCCTCTGGCATCGCGACTACCGAGGCTGACTACTGGGTCTTCGTCTTTGACGGACGGTACAACAAGGAGGTCATACTAATAATGGACACGGAGAGGTTGAAAAAAATAGCAAGAGACTACCACTCCCGTGGCAGCATAAAGAAAATGGGTGACAACAACACCTCCGTTGCGGTCTTGATTCCTTTATGCGAACTCATTTCAAAGGTCTAGATATTACCTTGTAGGTAAGATGACCGAGCAGCAGATACAGAGTCAGCGCATCAAGCAATTGGAAGAGGAGGGATACTATGTCATCAAGCTAATCAAGACCAACAAGAACGGCATACCCGACCTCGTTGCTATACCACCAGATTGCGGAGTGCTATTCTCTGAAGTCAAGCGACCTGAAGGAAAGCTATCTCGCCTGCAAGAGTACCGCCTCAAAGAATTGAAAGAACATGGAGTCCACACAGAAGTATATCGAGGTTGAGCAAGCGTACGAACTGGACGAGAAGTTTGTCGACGGCATCATGGACCTTGCGTCTATCGACCGGGTGCGTGTCATCCGACAGCTCAACGCTGCTGTAGATTCATTCACGAACGACGAGGAGAATACTCAGATTGCTGCGGGACGAATCGGCGGTGAGATGTACTACGAAATAGAATACTACAAGGACGAAGAGATGGTTATCCTCCTCGACTTTTCAGATATAGAACTAGATGACTACCTCGACTACATGAACGAGGGTAAAATTTTACTACAATGATTCCCCACCACCCCGAACAAATCCGTCGGCTTGCCGACATCTGCTTTATCATATTCAACGGAGACGTCTACGCCAATACCCGTAAGAGAAAGGTTGTCGACGCACGCGTGTGCTTCGCTATCCTCCTGAAGGAACAGGGCTTAGGCCCTAGCGATATCGGAAAAATCCTTGGCCGTGACCACAGCACCATCATCCACTATTTCAATAGGGGTGAGGCGCTCATGCAAACCGACAAGACGTTCCGAAAGAACATGGTTTTAGCGCGTGAAGATTACGCTGGTCACGACCCTGTGTATTACTACTCTTCTCCCGAACTTCGCAAGAAGTATATGGAGCTACGTGCAGACTTAGAGGAGGCCAAGGAAGAGCTGAAGAAGCTACGCAACAACGAGCGTTACGACCGCCGCATCCAGCCTATCATCAACGTCATCCGTGAGCGTACCAAGCGTGGCTTTGAGGAGGACGCATTGCAAAGAATCAATAGAGTATACAACGGACTATGAAGTGCCCCGAGTGCCGTAAGAATTTAAAATGGACCGGCGACCACGACTCAGATGAGGGTGGTACGCCGGGCCTTACGGTCTCTTGGGAATGTAACAACGATGAGTGTGAGATACGCTACATCGATGTGCATTGGGTTATCTAGCCCGCATGACCTTACTCTTCTTCTTGTTGATGTCCTTATAGATGGACCTCTGGTAGTGGTAGTTGATATCGTTAGCGAACGGAAGGACTCCGGCAGCACCCAACGCCTTGATAGCAAATCGTATCTGCTCCTGCTCGGCACGGGCCCTGTCTGTCCTTTTCTTTTTCATCCCTATCTCTTCGAAAGCAAGCTCACCGCCAAGGAGAGTGGCTCTAACTGCTGCACTCGCTGGACCAAACGACCTAGCTGCTCCGTCTAGGACCCTGTCGCTGAATTGCTTTTCAGGGTTGATGTCTATGAGCGGCATCATCACGCGTTTACCGAAACCATACTCTCCCTCTGCTAACATACCTCTGTTGAGAAGCTCTACCGGAATCGCAACAGCACCTCTACCAAGTTGACCCATTGTATTGCCCAATACTAGCGTAGCCATTCCTTGGACCACGGACTCAGAAGCGCGTTCAGCAAGGTCCTTCTCCTCTTCATCATCGCCATACAGTAGGGCACCCATAGTGTCCCTCAAGGCTCCTGAAATAAATTGATAGGCAAACATCCTGCTAGTTACACCAGCCATTAGCCTTACTCCATCTCGCTTACGCATCATCCCGTTACCCACCATGGCTTGTACAGCGGTACGAGCCGTGACATACTCGAATATGAGGAAGCGAGTCATGTAACTGTTTATGAATGTCCACAAATTTTGCGCACCATTCTGGTCAGGACGGATGGTTCCGTTCAGCATACCCAAGAACAAGTTGTCTGTAGCACCGGCCTTGATGGATGTATCATCAGCCTTTGCCGTAGCCGACTCGATAGCTTGGCTGTATCTATCCATATACTCCCCATTGTTCTCCGCAATCTTTTTCATGTCGGGCTTCTGCCCCGTGCGTGCCTCAAACTCCCGAGCGAAAGACCCGAACCAAAGGGGACGAGAAATCATCTGGTCCGGCTTTGTGATGAGGTAGTCGGCAATAGCTCCAGACCCCCTCTCGAGTCTCCCCAAGCTTTGGTTTATAATTTGACGCCCCTTATTTGCAGCCTCGTTACGTATCTCAGCACGGCCCGGAGATGTGGCGGCACGCATCTGGTCTAGGCCAGAGCTTTCAAAGCGAGTGCCTTCACCACCGGGGAAAAGCCTAGTGGTTTGCATACTACCTACGTTCCGGAGTATATCCGTACCGTCGTTGTTGTATATGTTTCTGTATGTCTGCCCTACCCTAAAAGAGCCGGGGTCTACCCAAAGGGCATAGCTTGCGTTAGAACCGAGCTCAGCTACGGCCCGCTCTACCTGACCGAGGGTAACTTGATACCCTTTCCTTTTGATGTAGTTGAAGACCTTTGAACCTAAGCTGTCTTGGTTGACAGCCTGTACAAGCATATCCTTCACCAAGGTTTCCGATGCATTCATCAGGAACTGAACCATCTCTCTCTGCCTTGCATTCAAGTCTTTCGATTCTCCCAACTTATTGACTAGCCGCTTGTTGGTACGAACGGGCTTGGTCATATAGTAATCGGTGAGGACAAACTTGGCACCACGATTTACTGATGCGAACGGGTCGAAGTTTACGGGGGGAGCCCCTTTCGCCTTACGCTCGATGAGGTTCTTAGCCCTTGTCGAAGGCATCATGTTTTTATTCATGACATCTGACAAAGCCTTATCGCTGTCCTCTCCGTACTCGTTCTCACCCTTGAGTACCACCCGGTGCATGTACTGGGAGTACGGCATGAACGGAACGCCACGGATGACACCAGCTACATACTGAGCTTTAGGCGTAAGCTCGTCGTTGATTTTACGAATCTCATCAGCCACAGCGAGCATCTGCTTACCGCCCTGTTCCTTCTTTATGATGGCCTCAATCTCATCGGCTGTACGCAAATCAATTTGGTCTCGGATAGACTTCAATACTTCTACGGAAGCGTCGTTGTATCGAGTGCTTGTGCTGACTTTCTGTGACTGCTTGATGGTAGCATCGAGAAGGTCTATTGCCGAGAACACACCCTTCACGTTAGGGTTAGACTCGAACTCCTTCTGCATCAGGTATGCCCCGAGCAAGAACTTAGCACGGGTAACCTTATTGGGGTTGCGACCGAGGGCCTTGATGAGTGCGTCCTGAACCTTATCCATACGCGCTTCGACAACCTGTAGGTCGGCGCGGTATGACGCTGATGCCACAGCCAAATCCTTAAACACCGCATCGAACAGGCGGGTAGACTTGAAGTCACCCCATACTTGGTCGATATAACGGGTGGGGTTCTTACGCCCGCGACGATTCAAACTAGTAAGGCCCGTCCTATCAATCAGTCTAGCAAGCCCAGACTTATCGTTAACTACCGACTTCATCACCTCCGCACGCTTGTTCTCCGCATCAATCTTCTCTACCAAGACCTCCGCCATATGCGGTAGGAATCCGTTCTCGATATTGTTGGCTACGCGCAGTAGGTTCTTTAGCTCGGCGTTATCTAATCCCTCGATACCGCTGGTCTTGATGAGCTCATTGAATTGACGGAGCAAGATATTCTCCTCCCGGGTAGGGAACTTATGGGTCAGCTCAGGGAGGCCCTCGACTACACCGAGTAGGAACCTTGCCTCGTTCTCCCTCTCTTGCTGTAGCTCGGCGTCATCCTTACCCTCTGGCTCGGGGGACAGCTCACCCTGATACTTACGCAGCAGCTTGGCTTCGTCCTCAGTGATGACCCCTGCCTCTATCATAGCCTTTATGGTCTTGGCAACACTCACCTTTTCCTTCGCGGGCACCTTGGCCTCGAAGTTCTCGAACTCAGCCAGCAGTTCGTTCTTTGCGTTTATCTCTTGGTCGATAGCGTCGATGATAGTCTCGAGCTTATTGCGTAGCGAAACGCGGTTCTCTAAATCGAGCACGGCCTTGCGCTCAGAAAGCTGCGTCATAACCTCGGTGTATTCCTCAAGCACCTCCTCAGGGATAGCTTCCGCATTGATGCCAGCGATAGTCCTGATGACATCGATGACGTCGGTGTTGATGCCCGTCTTCTCCTCCGCATACTTCAACGCCCGCTTACGCATCTTGTTGAGGTCGTTCATCTTCTTGGCGTAGTCGGCATCCATAAACACCTTGTTCGCATACTCGATAAACGAATTCACGGAAGCTTCGTTGAGGGGATTGGTGCGGGCCATACGGTTCAGTAGGGCCGTAGCCTGAGCCGTTGTCAAGACGCCGTCCTTACGCAGCTTAGCTACGTCCTTAGCAATCTGTTTCCTAGCCTCAGCGATGGCAGTAGCCGTGGTCTTAGAGCTCCGTGCCATAGCACGAATCTGGTCTCGCAACCCTTTCTTCTCCTGCTCAGAGAATCCATTCTTATCGAGCGGTCCGTTCAACAACCTGTTTGCTGACGGAGCTGACTTCATGTTGATGCCAAGCTGCTTCTTTACACCACGCACCATAGCCTCACGGCCTACGTCAGAAGCGTTCTGATAGAACCTACTCTTCTGAAGGTATCTGATGACATCGTTCTCCAGCCTAGTCAAGGCAGCAGCGTCACGCTTCTTTACCGTAGGCAACCCTTGGATATCCTTGTCAGCACGGATGCGCTCCGTAGCCTTTACGATGACTCCCTTAATCTGCTCCTTCAGCCGGTTCTCTTTGGCTTCGTAGGTGTCGATAGCCTGCTGTGCTCCGGGACGGAACTTTAAGATAGCCGCGTTGGAGTATCCCCTTTCCTTGGCAAACTTAACTGCTGAGTAGGTGGAGTCCTCGTCAGATATCTCATCGTTGAGACTGTCCCTTTGCTCACGAGCAGACAGGTTGCTCGGGGGAATCATCCCATCAGGGAAGTCGAGGTACTCGTCTTGGTATCTCTTGAGACCTTCGCTACGTAGGTCTTCGGCTTCAGCTTTGAGGGCCCTCTTCTCCGCTACCTCCTGCTCTACCGCAGCCACATCGGCACGCTCGGCACGCTCGTCGGCACGGTCTTTAGCGATGAGCTTCTTGGGGTCGACCTTACGTCCCGTAGCGGGGTTGACGATATGGACGTCGTCCATCCGTGTGCCAAACTGCTTGACACCAAAGCCATAACGCTTGAGGTTCCGACGCAGCTCGGCGGCTAGGCTCGATTCCCGCAAGCTTCCGTTGGGCTTGAAGTCATACCGCTCCACCACATCAGCCACCCGCTGCTCACGGGCCTTGGGCGCCTGAGTCCCCTTGGCTTTAGCAAGCGCCCTCTCTAGGAATTCGACTGAATCCTCGAGGGCCGAGCCCACGCCAGAAACATCATTACTCTTCGTAGCTCTACGAGTACCATTGGCTTCTTCAACGGTACGCTTTGCGCTTTCCTCGAGTATACTTTGTCCGCCGATTGGCGTTTGAAATCCTTGGGCCGGATACACCACATAACCTCTTCCGGATTCAGTCGCCAGTTCGTTGAACATTGCAACGCGAGCCTCATTGAACCGAGGGTCCTTGCCCGCATCGACAGCAGCCTCCAACTCCTTGAAGCTCTTATACTTCGGATACTTGGTGTTGTCCGGCTCGTCACGGTTGTAGGAGTCAAGTTCCTCCTGAGCCTTGCGCAGGTCCTCCTCAAGGAGCTGAACCTTTTCACTAACAACGGCAGGCGTCTCGTCCCGCTTAGCCTTGGCCTCAGCGATAGACATGGTACCGAGGTCGGCCCTGTATTCCTTGAGCGCATTGCGCCTAGCCTTAGACTTTGTGTCGGTCTTCCCCTTCAGCTTAGCCAGCTCGGCATCGGTCTTGCGAACCTCATCTTTCTTGGCCCGCCCCTCAGCTTCCAAAGACTCAGCCTTTGTCTGTCTCTCCGCCTCCTCTACCGTGATGTCTTCTAGGGCAGCACGCTTCTCCGCTTCCGATACCGTGGGCTTTTCCTCTGGTGTGGGCGTCTCCTCAACGGTACCCTCCTCCGCTGCCTTCTTAGCCCGCTCGGCTGCGTCCTTGAGCTCAGCCTGCTCGGCCTCCTTCGCCTCGGCTGCACGCTTCTCTGCCTCAATCTTCTCCAGCACGGAGTTCTGCATCACCGCCTGCTCGGCATCAGTTAACCCAAGCTCGGATGACAAATTCACCACCTTGTTTACTCGGCGTGTGGATGTAGAACTCTGACCCCGCGTGATGTTCTCAAAGTCTAGAGCATCCATATACTCCAAGTAGCTACGCACCGCAGCCTCCAACTTCCCGAACGCCTCGACACCAACCTTGGTACGGATGGTAGCGACGGTGGGCTGCTCCTCTACAGCGGGCTCTGCCTCCGTCTTGGTCTCCTCCTCCGGCGTTACCTCCGGCTTTACAGCAGGCTCTACTGGTCCGCCAAACTTTTCAAAATCGCGGTCAGCGTACTCAATAGCCTCCTTAATTGTTTTGAAAGTCTCACCGAAATTATTGGCTTCGGTAGTTTCATCGGGGTTATCAGTCTGGTATCCAACATAGTACCCCTCGTCTGTTTTTCTTACCACGAAGTCACCGCCCCTATGACGGATGATGTACTCACCATCACTGGTTCTTTCTCTTTTTGTCGGCGTCTCCTCTACCGCAGGCTCTGTCACCTTCTCCTCTACCGCAGGCTTCTTCTTCTCACCACGCAGCTCAGCAATCTCCTGTCTAAACGCAGCACGCTTGGTTTCGGCCTCCTCTTGTAGCATAGCGAGATACTCCTTCAGCTCCTCGCCCTCGAATTGTTTCTTCGCTTCCTTCCTATCCTTAGCAAGTTGCTTGGTCACCTGTGTCTGTCGCTTCTTTACGTCAGCTAGACCAGCCTCCGCACGCTTCTTTTCAGCGAAAGGCTCAAGCTTAGACATAGCCTCTTTGATACCGGGCTTAGCCTGCTCCCGAGCCTCCTCTAGACGGGTGACTTCCTTCTCCGCCTCCCGCTCTAGCTTAGCTACCCGCTCAGCTTTGTCAGAATCAGACAGCTTCTTCGCCTTCTTGACGTCGCGAATCTTTTTCTCTATAGCCTTAAGGTTGCTGTCGTCAACAGACTTGAAAAGACGACGCATAGCAACAGAGAATAAACTCCCGTCTCCCTTGCCAGATTCTTCTAGCAAAACAAACAAGTCTCCAAACAAGTCGTTGGATTGACTAACCGCCTTACGACGAAGCTCCTGAATGCGACCGATAGCAGCGTCAACTTCCGTCTCAGCCTTGACCTCAGCGGCAGCCTCCTCAGTAACTTCAATACCACCCACGTCCTCAGACGTAATGGCCTCGCCACGCTCAACTTTACCAGCCAGAATCTCCATGGCGTCAAGCACAGCTTGGTCACCCTCAGACCAAGAAGCACCGAGCTTACGACCGAGGACGCCCTCGATTAAATTCTTGATGGCAACCTTAATCTTTGCCTTGACTTGCGGCCCGAGACCACGGTATCCACTGGCGATATAACTGAAGACCTCCGCCAAAGCCTCCTCGCTGATGTCCTGCTGGTCATACTGAGTAAGGAACTTATCGATACGGTTCTTTAAAACCGACTTCGGAGGCAGTGCCTTAGCAATGGTGGTAAGAAGCACCTTCGCCTTAGCTTGAGCGTCGGGGTCGCCGTTCTTAATCTGCTCCAAGAAGATGGCGTGGAACGCCTCGTGGAAAGCAGTACGACTGTTGGCACGGCTGAGGTTGATGTGTATAGTCTTTCCATCGGAAACGTATGTTCCCCTACCGCTCATACCTGTAGCTGCCTCGTACTGCAACTGCGTTTGGTGGGCGATAACCTTGATGTCCGGGATGAGAGACTTGAGTGAGGTAAGTACGTTGTTGGCTTGGTCGACAACGCGCTGCTGCTTCTTGGTTAGGTCGGACCCCTCCTGTCTTTGTACGTCCACACCAGCCTCGGTGGTCTCAGTTCTGTCGGGCGTACCCTCAGCTTCAAATGCGGCGGCGAGCTCGGCTGCCTCCTCCTCGACTGCCACTTCATCTTCAGTAGGGGTCACCTCCTCTGTCTGGGCAGCCTCCTCTACCGGGGCAGCTTCCTCTACCGGGGCAGCTTCCTCTACCGGGGCAGCCTCAAGTCCTGCTTCAATGCTATCGAAGAACGCACTCTGTTTGTCAGCAGACTCTTTCCACGCCGAATAGGCTTTGGTCTCCTGCTCTGCATCCTGCGCTGCTTCATACTCAACCTCCTGCTGCTTCCAGAGTCGCTTCCTTTCGTTATCTAGCTCAACCTCCTGCTTGTCCTGTTCCTCGGTTAGGGTGGTGCGGAGATAATTGATACGGGCCCTCGCCGATACATTACGAGCATCGTTGACTTCATCCTCAGTAGCCCCTTGCTCCTCGAGCTCAGCCACACGGGCCTGAGCCCTGTCGTATTCCTCCTTAGACTTACGTAAGCGACGCTGTTTCAATCGGTCACGCATGCGGCCTGCTATCCCTTTCTTTTCAGGAGCTTCTTGTACTTGGCCTCCCACTTCTGGGCCAGCTTCGGTTTCGTCGCGTGTAGGAACCTCCTCTGTGCTTTGCTCTTGAATGGCATCGGCTATCTCTTCTTGTTGGATTACTAGGTCGTCGATTTGGCTTTGCAACCTCCTCTGAAATGGCTTGGCCGTGCTATTCATGCGGCGCTCCAGCTCCTGCTTACGAACCTCAAGGGCAAGGGCCTTCTTCTTCTGCTCAGAAGACATGCCCTCTACATCACGGATTCCGTCGAGAGCCTGAACCGTACTTTCATATCCGTTCAAAGCGTCCTTGGCCTGCTTACCCGTAAGCTTCCCTTGGTTGACAAGGTTCTTAAGGTGAGCAGCAATCATAGGCTTGGTAGCACCACGGTTGCCGGGGTTGGACAAGAAATCAAGGACAGCTAACTGCTCGTCACTGATACTGGCATAGTCAGCCTTTTGAAAAGCCGCGCCAAATGCTGCTGGGGTACCGAGAACGAAAGAACCGACCGCCTCTTGAGCACCGGCGTTAACCAACTGACCAAGTATTTCGTTCAGCTCCGGAGTGTCTAAATCAGGGTTGTCACTGACAGCGTTCCAAACCTCCTTGGCCCCGATATCGGCAAGCTCTTGAGCGAAACCCGTCTCAAACTCTGCGAGACCAGCGTTGCCAAGGGTAAGTAGGCCACGGCCTATAGCGTTGTTTACCTCCAGAGCAACGGTCTCCCTAAACGACCTTTGCCCCACACCCAGAGAACCTCTGCCTAGCGCCCTCATCAAGATTCCGCTGGCAAAACCCTTGTTCGCCATCACGTTTCGGAACCCGATGTTCTCCAGTACCGCAACGGTAGCACCGAGAGGTACCTTCAGCAAGAGCTTGTCCTGCTCGCTGACGCCACGCAACTCCGGGTTGTTACGGAACTCTTGGTCTACGTGGTCGGTAACCTGACCGAACATACGGGCTGTACGAGAAGCAGCCTTAACCCCTTTCGTAAACAGTTTCTTTCCGAGACCAACGAAAGCAGGGATAGACTCGATGGCGCCAAGGATGGAGCCGCCCCACCAGTTTTTCTGAGCCAGCTCATAAGCGTAGGGAATCTTTTGGTCCTCTCCCGTAGCCCACATAATGCCCTTATAAACTTCTTCCCCTAGTCCTTCTCCAATAAAATCTCTTCCGGCCTCATCAATAAATAGACTCTCTTCCAGCTCTTTACCCCCATACTTCTGCGCCTTGCGCATATCGTCAAACATTTTCATGTCGACGTCGTGTTTTAAGTCGTCGGGTAAACCATCGTACCAACTATCGAAATCTTTTGTTGCTTCCTCAGAGATGGTACCGCCCATGTCGTCATAGGTCTGAAGGAACTGCGCACCGTAGTTTTCGTGGTTGCGCATATCAAGCAAGAGACCGGGAGAAGCTGCGTCCAAAACAAAGTTCGTCATACCCCGCGCCATAATGGCTGTACCACGAGACAACGCTGTCTTTACAAGTCCGGGCAAAGTAGATATACCACCTTGCACCTCTACGAACTCTGCTGCCGCACGGTTAATCTCTTGGTTGGCGTATAGCAGCTCCTGAGACCGGCCCTGAAGTTGACCACGTAAACCTTGGATGCCCTGAAGGTCAGAGTTGTATGCCTCAACCTGAGCTTTGTACTCGTCAAACTCCTCGGGGTTGGCACGGAGATATTCCTCTGTGTACTTATCTATTCCGGCGTACTTCTCATTGAAGGCAGACTCCATCTCGCCGAGCTCACGAGAGAACTGCTGGAAGCCATCCATCTCAGAACTCAATTGGTTGACACGCTGGTCAATCTGCTTCTCGTTGGCGAACTTCAACTTAGCCGCTTGATAGTCGTCCTCTTGCTTGAGCAAGTTCTCTGACTCCTTTCGGTTTTGTTTGAGGAAGTTGTTGAGCTTCTCTGCCTCAGCGACCTCAGTTTTACTACGCCATGGGTCGAGGTCTACCCTTAGTGTCTCACCATTCTTTGCGGTGACGGTCATGGCATCACCCAAGATGTTTGCCGTCTCAAAAGAAAAACCATACTGACCAAGGAGATTGTTCATCTCCATCACAGTATCGTCGTCGTCTGTCCTCCCTATGACCTCTGGAGTAACGCCCTCCAAAGCCATCTCAAAGAACTCATCCGAGTCTGTGCGAGG
>Ga0233415_10000039_pt1 | contig 60345 bp, 92 predicted proteins | sample Na_anoxic_12_MG_FD_188631 | JGI IMG/M metagenome (GOLD analysis project Ga0233415, IMG submission 188631) | Seawater microbial communities from Saanich Inlet, British Columbia, Canada - Na_anoxic_12_MG | ecosystem: Environmental > Aquatic > Marine > Inlet | place: Canada: British Columbia...
TCTCGAAAAGGAATGACAAATGTATTTAGGATTATTGAAGCAAGCTATGGAAAGGATTGGAATTGTACTGTTTTTTGCAGTAGTTATACTGATATTTTTAGCGCCAACACTAATTTTGTGGTATAATGATATACACGCACCAGGGCTGCACACGGCAGGTCTAGGATTGTGGGCAACCTTTATTGTGTGGTTTATGACAGGTGGAGAGAAAGATGAAGATTGTAGAAAGTAATGTTCGTAAATTAAACATATCAGGAATTAAACATTTAGACCCTATTTCTGTTTTCCTTGAAGATTTTGAGCCAAGAAAAGGAAAGATAACTATAAGTTGTTATGATAAATCTTGGAACTCTTACTGGGGAGGGATGGGAGATAGCACTATAGCTGAATTTTTCACATCATGTGGCAATGATTATTTAGCTAAGAATCTATCTTCTATAAGGTCTTCTGTAACCGACTATGAATCTCTAGGAAAGAAAATGATAGAACACTACGGCGATGATATAGACTCTGAACTGGAAGATATTATAGAGTCTATGGGTGAAGAGTCTGGGGATTGGGACGCTTGGTTAAGGAACAATAATAAAACAATGGAAGAGGTTTTCGGAGAAGAGTGGTGGGTCTATGGTATCCCTATTAAACCTAATCCTGAATATGAATACCTTTGTAGAATATTAGATACTGTTAAAGAGGCTTTAAAAAATGAGCAAGAATAATGACGAAATAGATATGTTAGTCCAAACAAACCGATGGTACTATCACGACAAGAAGTTCTATAAAGGAACAGTTATACGTCAGTGGGAATCTGAAGAGCCTAATAATGAATATGCTAATGGGGATATGGGGTATAAGTTTTACCCAGAAGGCTCAGACGCCTACTTGGTTCATAGCTTTGAGACGTTTTTTGATGAAAACAATACGGCTGAAAACCCTACCGATCTCATGAACAAATTAACAAATTATAATAATGATCGAATGGCTGATATGGATAAACAAATCGAGCAGTTAGCTGATAAAAACTACGAAATACTACAAGCCTATAAGGAGTTTGCAGATGGAAAGTAAAGTTGAAAAAATATATACAATGACATTAAAACTAAACGCCGCCGAAGTTAATTGGCTTAAAAGTCTTGTGCAAAACCCTATTAGGAGTGATTTTCATGAAGATGTAGGTGAAAGTGTTGAAGATGAGAATATGCGCCTTGCATTTTTTGAAGCTTTAGGTGGAAAGCGTTTTCAACCATACGGAAAACCAGAAGGAGTGATGGATTGAAAGATTTAAGAGATAAAATCACACTATATCAATCCATAGTTGACGACTTTGACAGTATGAAGCAAGAAGTTGAATCTAAGGATAAAGAAATAATTAGACTTAAAAAAGTCATTACCAAGCTTGAAGCGGAGAAATACGCTCAAATCAAAAGATCGGAGTATGAGCAAAAGAACATTGCTGGTGATATTATGGAAGATGCTAAAAAGATAGTAGAAGGTGAAACAGAAATGCCTCACGGTCATTATAGAGAGACTGTCAAGACCAAATCTAAATTTAACTTTACCCATAAGAAACAGGTAGGATAATATTAAAGTAATCATAGCCGGCTCTAGATACTTCAAAGATTTCAAACGTTTAATAGATGAGTTGCTAAAAATTCAAAAAGATGTTACAATCGATGAGATAGTGAGCGGCGGCTGTGCAGGAGCTGACGAGTATGGAGAGAGTTTTGCTGAAATTTATGGTTTTCCAGTTAAAATTTTTAACCCTAATTGGAAGGCTCACGGCAAGGCTGCTGGACCAATTAGAAATAAGTTGATGGCAGAGTATGGGGATATGTTAGTGCTGTTTTGGGACGGTAAGTCTAAAGGCTCTGGTAATATGTTAAAAACTATGCAAAGCTTGAATAAGAAATGTATAGAAGTTATTGTGGAGATTGAAGAAGGAACTCCACCTAAGAAAAGAAGAGTACAATTTAAATAGGAGAACAAATGAAATTTGCAGACTATAAAAAAGATGTACAAACTTTAATCTTCGATTTAATCGATCTCAAGCAAAGAGCTTTAAAGCTGAATTTAGGTAAAACTACACAAGCTATTGATAAGGCTACACAAGCTATTGGGTGGGAGTTGGGTGATAAGATTGAACAACATCAAAAGAAAGCTGAGGAAATGTGAAATTTAAACTAATTAGAAATTCCAGTACAGACATATGTGAATATGAAGAGTCAGATAAGATGTATTGTCCTGAAGGCTCTAATGTGTATCAGGAGCGTGAGTTTCTACCAAACCTGACATTTTACAGATATAGTGATAATAGCTATGGTATGATGAGCGTTAATCTAGCGAAGTTTAAAGCTGTTAGGGAAACTCCTTGCGGATATTGGATATTAAAATTTAATAAAGAAAAGTGGATTCCAAAAAATAGTCGTAAAAGGTTTTGCTATCCTACAAAGGAAGAGGCGTGGCACAACTTTAAATGTCGAAAAAAGAAACAGCTTCAAATACTTGAAGCGAGAGTGGAAAGCGTTAAGTCAGCAATTCAGCTAATCAAAGAAATAGAGGAATAATGAAGTTTAAACTAATAATATTACTAATCCTGTTAAGTTCTTGTAACAATAAAAAATGCCACTACCTTGTAAAGGAAGTGGGAAAATGTACATCAGACACTCTATTTCATTCTGGAAAATGTATGTTGAAGTTAGACAACGGAAAAATTATAAAAGCGACAGGGTTATATATGGCAGGACAAACTTACACCGAATACTACTGCTCGGATAAAGAATATGAGCGAAGAAATAGAGGAAAACAGTGATAACAGATAGAGCAACAGCTACTATTGGAGATGCCAAAATTTACGGAACTATAAGAATGATCTTCGGCGGCGTTGTATTTTCTGGTGGCTATGTAAAGCTAAAGAAGCCGCTCAAAAACCCTATAGCTACTTTACTGAAAAGACTAAACAAAGACAAAAAATGTACCATTACAGACGCTGACGGTAAGGTATGGTCAAACAAAGACCGCTCTTATAATCTTGTAAGATACAGTATAGGGATACAGAGTAATCCTATAAGATACAACATAAGCTTCACAATAGAGGAAAAAAATGAATAACGACAAAGTATTTTCTTATAGAAATCTACACCGTAAAGGTGTTGTGTGGTCTATAAAGTCCTGTAAAACAGGTCTTGTAGTTGCTAGAGAAAAATACGTTATCTTCCGTGACGTAGAGCTTAAAGTCTCTAAGGCTGGTCATCTTAGGGTTATTGACCAGAAAAGAAAAAACGTACATGCAGGAGTTAAAGGTGTTCGTATTAAGTACCATCCAAAGAATCGTACTTGGATTCGAGCCAGGTATAACCCGTATGATTTTACGAAAAAACAAACGCCGGTCTTTAAAGATATGGACGGCAACCCAATATTAACTTGTAAGTACGCTAAGCTTTGTAAGACAGGGCTTTACGTAAGTTTATAAGTTGTGGTATTATGCTTGAGGAGGTAGTAATGAACGGATTAAGACTTGACGACTTTATACAATGGGCAAAATCTTACCCAAAGGTTTTACGCCTACTGGAAATTCCTGGCGTAGTTTTGGCTGGAGGCGCTATTCGTGATTTTATCACGAAATCTGAACCAAAAGACTTCGACTTTTTCTTTCTTCATCAGACAGCTCTAGATCAGGCTCGAATATTGATGTATGGAACTAATGGAAGTTTTACAGCATATACTCAAACATTTAAATTGCATAACTGTGATATTCAATTTGTTCATAAACAGTTCTATACGTCGCCTAACAGCATTATAGCTGACTTTGATTTTGATATTGTAAGATTCGCAGTATCTAAGAATGGAATTATATCAGGTAATGGCGCATTGTCTAGCATCGCTCTTAAGAAAATATCAGTCAACCTTATTACAAAACCTTTTGACTCGTTGAAAAGATTGCAAAAATATACCCGTCTTGACTATGACGTTCAAGAAGCTTATATTTATATCTTAGATATATTAAAAACAACACCACCAAAGCTTGCTCTGGATGCTGAGTTTTATGAAGGGGTTGGTGAGGTTGATGAAGAGGTTGATTTAAGATTTGAAATGCACCCTGACGATATACCGTTTTAGGAGAAAATATGAAACTTTTAATTTTACTAATGTTTTTACTAATTATCTCGTCCTGCTCCTCTACTAAGCATGTTCAGGTGCAGCCGGTAAAACCAATATATCAAACTAAAAGCGATAGATATGCTGCCTGTGTTGATATGTTTTCCCTGGAAGGTGAGCGCAAAAGAAAGCTCAGAGCCTTCTGTAACTACCATGTGAGTAATATATGAAAGAAACAATTGAAATCACTTTAGATAATGGAATAAAAAAAGAGATTAAAACTAAAAATCTCACTGAATGTCCAGACTGTAAAGAACAGTCAGTTCGAGCTAAAGAGATGTGCGAAGGTGGCGGCGTCACTTGCATAAAGTGTAGCTACTGGTTTTGCTATTAGGAGAGGGTATGAAAGACATATTAGAAAAAATAGAATGGGCGAAAATGACCATTAACGAGCGCCTAGAGTTTGGGATGGGTGACACAAAAGAGGCTGCTTACTCCAGAGAGCGCCGAGCCTGTGCTGTTTTAATGGATTGTAAGAGGGCTATTTTAGACCTGCAAGAGAAGACGGACGCTTTAGAAAAAGAAGTTAATATGTATAGAGCATCTGAAAAACTTCTTGATGCTGGAATATCGGGAAGCCATCTAGAGGTAGGTAAAGCCCTAGCAAAACAAGTTATTAAGCTTAAAAAAGAAATCGAGAGACTGAAAGGCTCCAAACAAAACCCTTCATCAAACGCTTAAGGAAAAACATGGACGACAATAAACAATTAATTCACTATCTAAATGCTATATTCATATGTTGGAATTCAATAAAAGAAATCGAGATGACGTATATGCCCGTTATTACGATAAGAAAATTCCAGAAGTCCAAAAAGAAATTGAAAAACTTAAAGAAAAGACTTGCAAATAAATTTGTTTCATGTATTATAGTTGTAGGAGGTTCTTATGAGCAAAGTATACGATTATCACTTGGAAATGTTAGAAATGGAAGAATGTATGGACTGGTGCCGTTCTCGAGATGAAGAGCTACTTCAAGCCCAAGAAGAAGGCTATGGAATGGAAAACATGGAGCCAAACAAAGCGAAAGAGTTTGCCCGTAAATTAGCGGAGATTGCGTAATGTTTATTAAAGAAACGATGGTATTGATCGGACTGTCCGTAGCTCGAGAGAGAGTTGCTAAGGGTGAAGACGTACACAAAAGAAGTAAAAGTGGAAGATGTGGTGTTGACTATGAGAGGGTTGAGGAAGGAGATACGTTAGTTGCTGGAAACCTTTATAAAGAGTTGAAGATTAGGGAAAATAACTTATTTATGAAGAGCGGATTGAGTGCTAAAAAGTTAAAAGACGGTTCAGTTGAGTTTGGTATTTATATGGATTACGACATTTACGAGACTGAGATTGATAAAGAATCTTCAGCAGAACTGGTAAATTTTCTTAAGAAGCCATTCAATTCGATTGAAGAAGAGGAGATTGCGTAGTGGAAGCTTTTGGAGGAATAGTGATAGGAATAGGAAGTGATGTTTATACAGTGCATGAAGGTGCTTACCATGAAGGTGAGAGTCTTGAATCAGTACACGCATCAAAAGAAGGCGCTGAAGAAAGGTTGCGAAAGATTACCGCTAAAAAATGTGGTGGAAGTGAGTATCACGGTCAACTTGAAGAGAGCTTTAGAAATGGTCAGTTGTTTGCTGAAACAAGCGCTTCAGACTCATACTGGTATGTTAAACAGTCATCCTTGGAGAAATAATGAAAAAATCACACGCCGCTTTAATGATTGCTGAATGTCTTATCGACCCTCACTATCCAGACGACACCATAAAAGAAGCTGAATATATATTAAATAAACTAATTAAATGTGGAATTGAAGCGCCACAGATCGTAAACCCTGACTTAGAAGGTGAATACAAAGACCATTGGGATTGGGTAGATAGTGGGGTTCATTATCCAAATCATGTAGACCATGGAAAAGAATATTATATAAGGGTGTGGGAAAAATGATTAAAACAGAATATAACGAAACATTTCCAGTACACGGCGGCGAAATGTGTGCAGGGTGCTTTAGAGGCGGTACAAACTATTGGAACGTAGAAAAAGATGTACCAGTATGTACTACATGTTCTGTAACTTTAGATATTGAAGACTTGCCGTCTAAAACTAAATGGTTAAAAGCCTTAGATCAGTTGGAGGGAAAATGATTAAGGAGAAATGGGCGGTAATGGGTAGCGGATATCATGCCTATATTAAAAAACTAGCCCCTGATTTTGACGCCGAAAATTCTGAAGTTGCCGTTTTAAATTCCTTTTCAAGAGCAAAAAAATGTATTGATGATATGTGTGAAGAACAAATCAGATTTTATAAAAATCTTAGAAAAAGAAATAGGGCAGAAAGAAGAAAAGACTTTAAGGAGAAAACATGAGCGAAGAATTAAAGTATGCGCAAAAACAGCTAAGAGGTTCGATAAACAGTGAACACTACAACAACACTCTTGAAGATAAAATAGAAGTTATTCAAGAAGCTTTAGTTGCTATTATAGATAGCTTGCTAGAAGACTATGAAGAGGAAGAAGAGTATGGAGAAGGCTACTGCGGTGGTCAGGAGGGTTGTTGTGAATAAATACTTTTTAACATTAATGTTTGTAAATGAAAACGGCTACAAAAATCTTAACTGTAGAGGCTACTTCTCTAAGTTTGAAGACGCTGAGAACTTTCTGCTAGAGAATTGGGAAGGATTGCACGAGTATTGGAACAATACGGCTGTGATTGAAAGCATTCCTGAAGGACATATTGATAATATTGTCATGGATAAGAGGGTTGAACAAGTATGGTATAGCACTGAGGATATGGATGTAAAACCAACTAGGTGTGATAATCCACTACGGCTAAAAATAGGCTGCTACGCTTTTTAAGGAGAATTTATGAGTAAACTAACTTTAGTTGAATATGTTGAGAAACACCCTCACCTAGAAACTGAGATTGGTGGTATGATAGTTGAATTAACCAACAGATGCGCTACTAACTGGGATTTGTTTAATCACTTGATATTGACTGAAAAAATGTTTGAAGACGTATCTACATTGTCACCTAACAATAGAACTGCGGTTTACAATCTTCTATCAAGGACTTTCTACGTTTCAATACTATGCAGCTTAATATGGAAATTATTTCAAAAACCTTTTCAGTATTTTTATAAAATTACTGGCGGTCCAGGTGTTCTATGAGTAAACTACAAAAGCTTGGAGCAAGCTGTAAAATACATCACAAATTTCTAATAGAACAGATAGAAAACGTGAAGAGGGCAAAAGACTCTCTTAAAATAGCAGAAAAAAGAGAAGATAAGCTTCGTGATTTTTTCTATAGCGAATGTAATAACTACAATATGGAAAAATACCAAGTTAAGCCAGGCGATGTGATTGAGTGTGATGGAGATGAATTTCAATTCGTAGGATTCTCACCAAATTCTTCTAGTCCTTTGGTTAAGTATAAGCTCAAGAGCGGCAAGTGGAGTAAAAATACTTTGCATCTTTTTCTATACGATTGGGAAAAGAAAACTAATAAACTAGAACTGAGAGGTAAGTTGTAATGTTAGATGATATGTTAGGTGGTTTTAATATTGGCGGTCCTAGATTCCCAAACTATGAGTATACTGTTGAAAAGAACAGTCAAGGAATATATCGCATAGATATTAATGATCAGGGTCGGTGGCGCTACGTAACAGATATAGATGTTATAGGTTGTATTAGTGGTAATCATATATCTGAGATTCAATATTTTTTCAGCTTAGAGCAGGTTGAAGAATTTATCGAAAAGCATATTACTGTTAAGGAAGAGCCTGAAGTTGAAGAGTTAAAAATTAAACCAGATTTTGTAAAGGTTGATATTTAGTAAAATCACAATCTTTAACCTATAATCCCAAAAACGCCCAATAAAGAGATACAATCACAATCTTTAACTTATGATAATTTATAAGATAACCAACGAGGTTAATGGTAAGGTTTATATAGGTCAAACCATTAGGTCCATTAAAAAACGATGGTGGGAGCATAAGGATGATATGTCAAAGTCTGAACTGCCACTATATCGAGCTATGCGTAAGTATGGTGTTGATAATTTCACAATAGAAGAGATCGATGGAGCTAATTCAAAATCTGAATTGAATTATAAAGAAGTACATTATATGTATAAATTCAATAGTTTAGATAAGAATAGTGGGTATAATTTAAGAATGGGTGGAAGCAACGGCGGTCACTCTCAAGAAACAAGAGATAAAATCAGTAAAATTATAAGACAGATGGATGTGGATGGGACTAGAAATATACCTAAAGGTAGTGATAGTTTTTTATATAAAAACACACACAGAAAAGGCGTTAAACTGTCTCAAGAAACAAGAGATAAAATCAGTAAAGTTCAAATGGGTAAAAAAGCTAAGAAATCTACCAAACAAAAAATGTCTAAGACTCATAAAAAAAGAATGGAAAATCCAGAACTTAGAAAGAGAATTTCTCAAACGTTAAGAAAAACATCGACTCTTAAAAAACCTATCGTAAGAAGTGACGGAGTTGAATTTGAATCAATAAGTGAATGCGCCAGACAAATGGGAACAACATCTCCTGATTTGTGGGCTACTTTAAACGGAAAAAGAAAAACCCATAAAGGATATTCCTTTAAATATCTGGATAAAAAATAATGCCAAACAATAAAGAAATAAAAATACGCTGGATAAGTGACGAAGCTGAAATAGATCGCTCAATTCAGCGACTCCAGCAGAAACTAACCCAAATGAACCGATCTTCGGGTCAGATGCAAAATATTCAACAAACTGGCGGCACTCTATCACCAGCGGCTCAGAACGCTCAAAAGCAATTCCAAAAGTCTTCAGAATACCTATTACAACGTGAATCTAGGGAGTTAGATCAACGTCAACGTAAAGAAAACATGGCTTTACTCGCTAAGCAGCGTGAGTTAATGAAAATTGAAAAGGCTGAAGGCGCTATAACTGCTGAGAAAAAGAAACAAATAGATTTACTAAAAGAAGAAATTAACCTTAAATCTCAATCGGTTATGGATATTGAGTCGGCTAAGCATAAGATTAATCAAAACCTCCAAAATATTAACGGTACTGGAGGCGGCGGTGGCGGCGGTGGCGGCGGCGGTGGAGGTGATTCTAGCGGAGGCGGCTTTATGTCCTTCCTAAAAGCTATAGGAGCGGCAGGTATCCTCTCAGGCGGCTTAAACGCTGCGTCAGCCATTGGTCATGATGTTAGGACTAGACGAGCCTCTATCTCTCGAGCAGAGGGTGGGGCGGCTTTTGGAGCTTCTAGAGACCTTAGAGAGCAAGCCGGAGGTCGTGGCTCAGACGCTTATTTTTATGCTGAAGAAAGAAGAAAAGCCGCTAACATTACAAAAGACACATATAAAAATAAAAGATTTTACGATGTAATGGGAGCAGCCGGTAGAGCTGTTCCTGGTGCCATTGGAGGAGCCGTAGGCGGAGTAGCCGTTGGCGGCGCTATTGGTGGTACTTTAGGTGCTATAGGCGGTTCTTTCTTAGGTCCGATGGGTACGGCGGCAGGTGCTTACTTAGGTGGAGTTGCTGGCTCAGCAATTGGCGGCGGTATTGGCGCTTTTGTGGGCGGCGCTAATACAATGGGACGATCTGGCAGAACAGCTATTTTTGACCCTGAAAGATATAATAAAGAGAATTTAGCTCAAGCCTTTAAAGATCGTGAAGGTCTTGAAATGGCAGAGCTATATAAAGACCCTACAAAAGTAATTGGTCGTCAGCACTTTCAACAAAACGTCAACAAATATTCTAAACTACAAAGACAGCTTGGATTAGGCGACGAAGCATCCTTCGGTAAAAGAGGATTTTTACAGCAGCAAATGGGTCAAGGAGAACAATTCGGCGGCGGCTTATTAGGTGAAGATGAAATTCTTGGAAATTTCCAATCCCTCAGAGGCTCTTCTGGTAGAACAGATTCAAGAGAGCTTACTGGTAGATCGGCGGCTATGGGTCGTCAGTTTGGTATTGCAAACGCCGGCTCAACAATGGGTAAAATGATGGGTCAAGGTTTGGGTGTAACTCAAACTGAAGATGCGTTTAAAAAGATAATGGCTGAAGCCGTATCAATGGGAGTTGATGCTACTGAAATGTCAGCAGAGATGCAAAACTTTACGGCAGTGGCTGGAGATATTGCAACTCAAGGCGGTGGTTTTTCAGCCATTGCTGCAAAACAATTCGCAGGAGCGGCAGGGGATTTTGGAGCTGGAGCTTTAGGTGCCGCTAAGTCTGGCTTTGGTAAGTTTGAAAAAAGAGCTAACTCAGCCGGAGGCGCTGAAGGACAGCTTGGTTTTGGATTCTTCCAGGGTAGTAAGTCTGACGATGCTTTTGGTAAAGACATTGCCGATAAAATTAGAAAAGACCCTAAGCTAATGAATTTGATGAATCAAATGTCAGCCTCAAAACTTCAAAAAAATAAGCGAATGTTGGATGGTATGGCTGAATCTTTGGCAGGAGAAGATGGAGATAAAGAAGCTATTAAAAAACAACTTTTAAGTGGAATGGGAAAGGTTGATTTATTCAAACAAACTAAAATGCAAGGAACTGAAGATGCGCTTTCAAAATATAGAAAATCCAAAGGCACTTCTAGTGAAAATTTAAATTACTTTAAATCAGCAAAATGGTTGGCGGCTGAAAGAGGTACTGAATTCACATCGCAAGGTTCTTTGGGAATGTCAGCAGATATTAACTACTCTAGCGGTAGTACATCTTCCGGCGGCGCAGACGAAAGAGGACAAATTGATGGAGCCTATAGGAAAGATCGAGGATTTGCAGCAGACGCTGAAAGGTCTTCAAGAGCTATAGGCGATAGGATGAAAATAAATGCTATGGCTGAAGGAGCGACAGCTTTTATTGCTGCAGCAAAAAACAATACAGAAGCTTTTGAAAAAACCGCAATACAGTTTAAAGCGTTAAATGACATGATAAAAAAAGAAGGTGTAGACCTTGAAACGGCTTTACAAAAGTTAGAGGACGGTTTGAAGAAGTTAGCTAAAGAAGCTGAAGATACCGCCGCCGTCCAAAAAAACACCAAACCTGCTGGCGGCTTTTAAAAAAGTAAGGAATCTTAATGGGATATGTTCAAGATATTGATGTAAATTCAGTCGATACTCATCAAATGAGTCCAGGCTATGTTGTGACCTTCTTACGTTGGTCTAATAGAGATACGTTTAACTATCATCAGCCAGAGACCGATGCTATTAGAATTATCAAAGACCTAGATAGGGTTAAGAAAGATAATTTAGACGTAAGAAAGCCACTTGTTGTTTATAATGATGCTATCAAGGTAGATGTTAACAATAGTAAAAAATCCTTAAATCCAACAACCACAATTATATTAAAAGGTGGAGATATTAATTACTCTACCGCAGTCCATCCTGGGGATTTCATATTAGTAAATATGCTAACTTGGGAAACAGACGCTGAAAGAGTTAGAGACAAAGCTATCGCCCTACAACCTATCAATGAGAAAGATGATGGGTTTAAGGGTGTTTTTAAAATCCAAAACGTAGTTAAACATATTGTTACGGATGAAAACTCAGGAGTTAAAACATTAACTTATATCGTTACTGGCGCTGGATTTACAGAGTTTGGTAATATTATATACTACAACCCAGCCATCTCAGCTGCCTTTGCTAAAGAAGGTACTTTAATGTATCAATCTGCAATAGGTGAGGAAATAACTAGAGCTATTAAAAGTAAAAATGATATTGATTCTATTATGAAGACACTATTTAAAGTGTTGATTGGCTTACCTATTAAGGCAGACAATAAAGGTGAAATAAATGATTTTGGCAACTCTCAATTCAGAGTTCCTTCAACTTTAGGTAACTTATTAGGTAAACCTTCCATGAAGTACGCTTCTGATATGTTTGATTATATTATAGGAATATGGACTGATAGTAAAACTATTAGAAGCTTTGACGCTTTTCAAAACGGTTTTAATCCTGGCTTTGTTAGGGATGGGGCTGATAATTTTTTTAAAACAACGTTGGCAGGTAATCCTATAAAAGGAAATAAAAAGATTGATTTAGGAAATTTTAACAGTAATACAACTTGGTCAATATTAAACGGATATCTTAATGGTGTTATAAATGAAATGTATACAACATATAGAATAACTCCATCTGGAAAAATACAGCCAGTCGTGATTGTTAGGCAAAAACCTTTTACAACTCCTCACTTTAAAGCTCCAACAGATACGCCAGTAACTAGATATATGAAACTACCTAGGTGGAGGATAAACTCGAGACTTTTATACGACCTGCAAACATCTAAAAATGATTCGTTTCGTTTTAATTTTGTACAAGTGTTTACTAGAACTGTTGTAGATGCTAGCGTTAAGGCGATTGATCAGGCTAGTCAAATAGCCTACAAGAACTTTGTAGTTGATGAGGGTGATATTCAAAGAAACGGACTTAGAACTTATATAAAAACAGCAAACTTTGACTTCCCAGGAGAAGATAAGCCCAATACAAGATTAAGAGCTAAAGAGTGGTCACAACTATTGGCAGATTGGGTAATTGACGGTAACCTAAAGGAATCAGGTACGGCAACGTTTGCTGGAATACAAGAATCTATATCTGTAGGTGATAATATCGAAATCGATGGTATTATATATCATATAGAGAATGTTCATCACTCGCTACACATATTACCTTCTGGAAAGAAGAAGTTTAGAACAAAGATAGCAATCTCTTACGGAATGGACGTTAGGTCGTCAAAAGATGGACCAGTATATGCAAATATGGACCACACAGACGCTTACACTGAAGGGTTAAGAGATGCCGCTAATGAAGGGCTACTACCAGGAACTTCAGACACTCAAAATATCAGAGGTAGAGTTGATGGTGAAGAGGTGAGAGAAACTAGGCAGCAATCTTTCACTCCTAGTAATCTAAGAAATAAAAAAGGAGATTTGTAGATGTATAATCCAACGCTACCGTCATCCTTATTAGATGAAAGACTAGAGGGCGACGTAGATTTTTCATACTTGTCTAAGATGTTTAATAATGACTCTTTAAGACTAGGAGTTGTTTTAGAGATTACTGATATTGAGGATGAAGATAATCAGTCAGGTATTGCTCCTGAATATAAGGTTATGACTATTGAGCAAAACAAAGAAGGCAGTATATCTAGCGTTGAGTATAAAAACTGCATTAGATTAAACGCCTTAGGTGGAATTGCAGACTATATGTTTGCGAAACTAAGAACCCCTACGGACGCTACCAAGGTTAAGAACTCAGCCTCTATAAAGAAACAGGAAGGCTCTATAGTTTTAATTATGTGTCTAGATGGAAACTCTGAGAAGGGAATAATCTTAGGCTCGTTAGATCACCCTGAAGGGACTAGACTCTCTAAAGAACTAGGTCATCATTTAGAAGGTGAGTTTAATGGAGTTAATTGGGCAATAAATAAAGAAGGTGCTTTAACCGTTACTTTCAAGTCAGCAACAGACTCTAAAGGTAAACAGTCAGACGAAGAAGCAGCCGGCGCTAACTTTAAAATAGAAAAAGATGGCTCAGTAGAGCTTGGTAGTGGCAACGTTGAAAAGATAAGGCTTGATAAGACTAATAAAACAGCTAGCATTGCTGCTGAAGCAGACGTTAGCATATCAAGCACTACTAAAAGTATTAATGTAACGGCTGGAGAGTCGGTAAACGTAAAGGCTACAAAAGATTTAATAGCGGCGGCTGAAGGTAAGGCTTCTATTACGGTGGCGCAAACTTTTGATATAGAAGCTAAAGGCGCTGCAAACGTTAAAGTTAAAGAATTAAAAGTAGAGTCTAAATCCATGATAAAAATGAAGGCTCAATCTTTAGTAGATATTGAAGGCTCATCTGCAATAAATCTGAAAGCGCCTACGGTAGGTATTGGACCGTCGCCTTCAGAGCCGGCTTTGTTGGCTTTTCAGTTGATTGTGTTGGGTGTTGGTAACCTTTCAGCTCCTGTGGTTAGTACAGCTATTGCTGGATTCAGCACTTCAGTAACGCTTAGCTCTTAAAGTTTGTAGGTAATGGCAATCTTTAAGTAGGAGGATTACCATGACCGAAACAGAACATAAAATATGCAATAAATGCGAACACTTACAGCCTATAGAGAACTACACTAAAGAGAAAAAACCAGATGGTTCTTATTATTTTCGCAAAAAATGTAAAAGATGTAGAAACAAACAAAGAAGAGACAACCAAAAGGAAACTAATTATTGGTCAAAAAGATACCAATCTATGTCTGAAGAGGATAGAAAGGCGTATATAAAGAAAAAATCATTACAAAATCAGGAAAGATTTAAAACAAACCCAGAAGCTTTAAAGAATAAAAAAAAATATGAAAAGTCAGATAAGGGAATTTACAATAGATATAGAAACGAATGCAACAGAAGAGGTCGTCTTAAACGAGGTATAAAGGTGCTTATTGAATTTGATGACTTTCAAAAATTAATTAACGATAAATGTTATTACTGTAATAAGGATAATTGTAGAGGTGTTGATAGGGTATGTGCAGATGGAAATTATGAATTAAATAACGTAAAATCTTGCTGTAATATATGTAATCAAATGAAAAACAATATGACTCATGACGATTTTTTAGATCATATTGATCAAATTCTACTAACAATGAGATTATCTTCATAGGAGTTAATATGTATGATAAATTAAAACACATGCTAATGGTAAATTTGATGAATCTAGGTATTGTCAAAACAATATCAATATCTTCGGACCTTTTTAATAAACTGTCTGAAAACGAAGTAAGTTATTTAGAGGGTATGTTAAGCTGTTCTTCTAAAATCAAATGGATAATATCCAACGATAAGAAAGAGCACATCGAATTTATTTACTCTCAATACCCAAAGAGTGAGAGAGATGGTACGACCATTAATATATGAGTTTAAATGTAAATGCGGTAAGTATTTTCTATACAGCCTAAGAGATGGACCAGATTTTAGGTGCTACGGCTGTAAATCAAACACTACTCTTGAAGACGTTGAGAAAGAATTAAGAGAAATGTCTGAAGAAGAATACCAATCGTTTATGCAAGATATTGAAGAATACGAACGAGATGGAGAATAAAATGAAAAAGATGAAGAATACGAACATGGCTAACATTGATGTTAACATGATGCAAGAGCTAGAAAATGTTTTTGGTGAAAAGCCTGAAATGACTCCAGAGCAGTTTTGCTATTGGCTACAGGGTTTTTGTGAAATGACCAAAACTAAAGAGATGGATGAAGATCAATTCAAAATGCTTAAAGAGCATCTTGCTTTAGTGTTTAATAAAGTGACTCCAAGTTTAATGCCAAACATTACTTGCTCTGCCACCACAATAACACCTAGCGAACAGATCACGGTAAACGATATTGACTTTACTAAAGTTGCAACAGAAGCGAAGTACTGCTAATGAAACCTTATAAAAAAAGAGCTAGAGCACATGGCTGCTGGGGTAAAGACTATAAAGAGCAAAAGAATCGCTCTGAACGTAACTACGCCAAGAAAGAAATTAGTCAAGCTGAACAAGAACATCTAGAAGGAGATGATTTTAGATACTCTTTCTATTCTAGAAGTAGAATTCCTAAAAGAGATCGAAAGATTGCTTGGTACGAAAAGACAATTGAAGCGTGGGAGCAGTCTAAACATTATTATAAACATAACTGCTCCAGTTGGTATGGTCGTACTTTAATGTCTTTTAAAGACAAATTAAAGAAACTCAAAAAAGAGAGAGAAGATGAGCAAGGAAATTAAAAAAGAACTGGATAAGTAATGGAGATGATTGTAGGTTTATTGATATTTGTCTTAGTCTTCTGGAAAGACCGTAAAACCCTGCATTTTGATCTTAACGTCGTTCAAAAATTCATCACATTAATGATATTATTCACGTTCGCTAGATTCACACTACTAAGCGTTCTATCTGACTTTGGTCTAAATATATTCGATCTTAATAAAGGTATTGAAACCCTTTCCTTCTGGCGGCTAGCTTTGGTTTTTTGGGAAGATGCATTTTTTGCTTTACCAATATATTATATGGTTGATAAGTGGAAGTGGTCTAAATACATATGGATGCCGATAGCAGCCGTCTTGAGTATTAGATTTGGGTTAGGTCATATCTATCAATTTGAACTAGCCTATATTGCATCTTTACTAATACCTTACGCCGTCTTTTATCGAATGGGTAGGAAGTACGGCTTTGGAACTACTATGACGTGTCATATTTTATTTGATATGTTTACAATAATAACATTCAAACTATCCCCTATTGTGGTATTATAAATAAACGTTAGTAGTTTAATAAAAAACGCTTCCCCGAGGGATAGAGATGCGGCTGGGATTCCCGTCTAACGTTTTCCTGTAAGCCCTTGTAAACTCAAGGCTATAACCTCCTGAATAGGGGGTTTTTTTTCGCCCAAATTTCTATCAAAGTGTGGTATTATATAGTATGGTTGAGATTAATAAAGATTATAAATTCATAGGAGTAGATATGGCAGAAGGTTAGACAAGACAGTAATTCAAGTTACAGATTTAGTAAAAACAGAGTCATCTAATGTTAATGAAGTGGCGTATTGTGACAATTCAAACACAGCTTTTGTATCGTTTAAGAACGGTTCTTTGTATCGATATGAGGGCGTTAGTCGTGAAGACTTTGAAACTCTCAGAAATGCAGAGTCTGTCGGTAAGTATTTAGGAGCTATATTTTTAAAGAAAGGCTTTGAATATCAAAAACTTGAAAATGCTGAGCTGCTAGATATTTCTTTAGGTTTTAAAGAAGAAACAGAAGAGGGCTAGGATAAAAGATGAATATTCATTCTCAAGATAAAAAATTCTTAGAAAAGCTTAAAGAGATGAGTTTCATGCGTGTGCGTGTAGGTTCACACCTATACGATATGAACGGTAAAGATTCTGACATAGATTATCTTTATTTGTATGTGAAACCAAAAGAACTTGCGAATAGCTTCTCTTGGGAGCACCACCAGCTACAATTTAAAGAGGATGGGATTGATCATAATTTCACAGACTTGCATTCGTTTATTCGTAATATTATGACAGGTGATTCTACTATTAACTTTGAAGCGCTTCATTCAGAAGAGTTCAAGAACAACCCTAAAGTAAAATTCTTATATGAGAATCGTAAGTGGTTCTACTCATACAATATCATTAGGTCTTATCTTGGTCTGTCTCGTAGAGACCTTAAGATGTGTACAAAAGTTAGACCAAAAGTGGATGGAATAAACCACAAGAAACTTTACCATGCGTGCCGTGGCATGAGAGCGGCAGAACATCTAATGAAAGGCGCTTATGAAAATGTTGTGTCTGATATGTTATTTTCTAAGTACTTAAGAGAGATTAAAGACGGTAAGATATTAAAATATGAAGCTAGAGAACTCATTAAAGCTACAGATAACTGTATAGGACACACTAGAGAAGAACTTAATAAAAAGTTTGAAGACGGACTAATACCAAGGGTTATGAGTGTATATTATATGGAATTATTAGATGTCTGGTTGAAAGGTTTTACTAACCAACACCAAAAACATTTTGACTTTGATTGTCGTTATTTTTACAACGCTCTTGAGGAGGGTATTAAATATGATTAATCCATTTAAATATGTGCCGGTTAGAACTAACCAATATCTCTACGGCAAAGATTTTTTGGAGACTAGATGGGGTATTGTTATCTATGAGGCTAACTATGAAATAAAGCCATTGGGAGCTGTAGCTTTAGTTCCTAAAGACACTTATAAAAAAATTAAAGCTTTTTTAAAGCCCGTTGAAGGGCAGTACGAGTGGCAAAAGATGACGGACGGTGTTACCAAAGCAATGGATGTTTATATAAAAGATGCTGATAAATATCAACATCCTATCGGTATTGATAGAGATAGTCTTGTTAAACTACATAAGCATGTTGCAGATCAATGGAAAGAAAGAATCTCTCACTCCAGCGGCTATACTTTGTTGCAATATAACGTTAGAGCATCGTTTTTTAGAAGTGGCTTTTTAAGACAAATGGTTAGTCATAGCGACTGGTATGAAGCTCCGCTAAAACCTCATAGATATGGTGGAGAAGAATTCACCAAAACTACCTATTTAAAATATTTTATGGCTCACTACGGTTCGATAGTTTATTGTAAAGTTATGAACTTTTTCAATCGTAAAAAGATCGCAAAAGATAAGGCTGAGCAACTAGCAAAACATAAGAGTGGCTTCTATGATTAATCCAGAAGATATTGCTGAAAATGTTGCTGAAGGTATTAGAAACATATTGAGCCTCAATCTTGGTAAAAAATCAGACGAAGAAAGATGCGTTAACATTAAAGGACAGGTAGACGCCTTTCTTTTTGATTTTATGTATGTTAATAGATTAGCAAAAGTGCCAATAGTTAGGGTTGTAAATGAAGGTCCGTTCATTACAATTAATTTTTTCGATAAAGAGGATAACCGATTAGAATCAGTACCAGATATGATTAAATATATGGAATTAGAATAACTGTGGTATTATACGATACCAAACTAATTAGTCACAAAGGAGATTATCATGGCTAAAAATAACACTCTTCGCAACGCAGGAAAAGCTTTCACAACAAATGAGGAAGCAATTCTTCTCAGTAGCGCAGGTCTTCTACCTGCAACCCAAATTGCTCTTAAGCTTGGTCGTACAGTAAAAGCTGTCCGTCGTAAAGCTGAAAAATTTGGACTACTTTTAACAGTTAAGTAACAAAGTGTGGATAGGACGCATTTCCACATTGGGTCGTCCGTGGTGATAAGTGGGATTTAGGTCACCGTTATTAAAAAAGGAGAAAACATGGACTTTACAAGATATCAATCAATAGATAATTCTTACAGGCTTAAAACAATTGGCTATATTCAGGAAGGACTTCCAGGCGCTACTTTTGTAGTTCAAGAGAAGATTCACGGCTCGAACTTCGGTGCTTTCACTGACGGTGAAGAAGTTAAGTTTGGCAAGATAGGTTCCTTTCTAAAAGAAGGCGATAGTTTCTATAACTATGAAGTTAACGTTGATATTGCAGAATACTCTCGTAAGATTAAAGAAATGTTTGAATTTGCAAAGAGAGGGCATCCTCATATAAAACAATTAGAAATTCGTGGTGAAATTTGTGGCGGTTCATACCCTCATCCTGACGTTGAAAAAGTGGCTGGAGTTAGTAGGGTTCAAAGTGAAGTATTGTATAGCCCAAATATTCATGTTTTAGCGTTTGATATTAAAATTGATGGCGAGTTTGTAAATATGAATGTTTTTACTACATTGTGTGAACAGTTTGATATTCCTTACTTACCACTTCTTTTTAAAGGTACTTTGGAAGAATGTCTAAACTATTCAAATGAATACCCACCACACCTACCAGGACTTTTAGGATTACCTCCTATTGAAGATAATGTGTGTGAAGGTAACGTTATTAAACCACTAATAACTGCTAGATTTGATAACGGTAAGCGAGTTGTTGTTAAAAACAAAAACGCTAAATTCTCAGAGAAGTCTGGTCAAAAAGGTACTCCACAATCTAAAGACCCAGTTCCTCAACATGTTATGGATATGATGGAAAAGGGTAGCATATACGTGTGTGAGAATAGACTCAAAAACGTTTTATCTCACATCGGTGGGGTTCAGCAAAATGAGTTTGGTAAAATCCTAGGATTAATGTCTAAAGATGTTATTGAAGATTTTGTTAAAGATGAGCCAGAATTTCTAGAAATGGATAGGAAAGAGCGTAAAGAAGTAACTCGATTCTTAAACGGTAAGATCGGCTTTCTAATTAGAGGTAACTTTTCCAATATCATTGATGGAACTTACTGTTGAAAATTAAACTATACAGACATACCGTAAAAAAGACGGAATACTTACATAAATCTAGCGGTCACAGTCCTAGGTATTACTATCACCAAACTAATTGGGATTCAATATCTACATACGTCCCAGGTCTAGACTATGAAATAGTACTGACTGAGGAAAAAGAAATTGAGGTTGCAGAAAAATGCATCAGAAGAAAGAAAAATGAAAAAAGTTGAATGTAAAAACCCTAGAGTTACCGAATTAAAGAAAGGTGATACTAGGAGACATATCAACGCCACTAGCTTTAAAAAGATCATGAAAAACGGTTTAAAATACTGTGCTTGGTGCGGTGAAAATAGAGTGACAGGTAGAAGAAAATACTGCAATGACGCCTGTAGAGATAACTGCTATGCGTTTTGTATGCCTCAAAAAGAACACGGCTTAGAGTACCACCTTCAGTCTCAAGACTTCAAATGCGCTGACTGTGCCTTTGACTATAGACAGACGATGGATAAAATGGATGCAGCCTACAAAAAGAGAAATCTAGTAGGATGGAGTGAAAGTAAATTAGCCGCCAACCCTTGGTATTTTGGTAGACTTAAAAACCTAGTAGAAAAAGAGTTTGGTAGAAAGAAAAAGCCAGAGGTTGATCATATTGTACCAATAGCCTTAGGTGGAGACGTAGTTGGTTTCGATAACCATCAAGTCCTTTGCTATGAATGTCATAAAAACAAAACCAAGACCGATATAGGAGATATAGCCAAACATAGGCGAGAAAAAAATGAAGTCGAAGTTTAAATACGGTGATAAAGTCCTTGCCGGACACCATAAGGGTAAGGTTGTTTCGGTTCGCTTTGTGAACAGCACATATCTTTGCGCCGTCAGATTTGATGACTTAAAACTAATCCCTCGAGAGATGGAGTATGAAGAGTTTTATTTAAAGTTTCAGCACGAGTGGGATGAGGTTTGCCCAAGCTGTGGCGATAGATGGAATATCTCTAAATTTAGAATGCATGTATGGAAAGACTGTCTTAAATGTAAAAAAACTCAAGAGGAGCTTGAAAATGGTTAGACAAAGATTAGTTGATCAGTGGCTACAAATGCAAGGCTGTCATACAGATATGGATGATGATATTATGTATACCGACAGTGAAGGTAAGCAAAAAATTATCGGTCACTTAAACGGATACGAAATCACAAATAACAGTGACGGCTCCACCGATCTTCATGTTGACATCACAGCTCACCACAAGATTGAATTTCTAAATATTAAATGCGTTATAAGTAGAAATGGTGTGGAGGTTGAATGAAAGAACCTCAAATTTATATAACAGACTGGAATCACTTTTATAAGTATTGTGACAAGAAGGCTAAGACTGCTGACTGTCGTATTAATAATAAAGGCTGGGGCAAGCTCAGAGAATATCACTTAGAAAACTATCTCAAAAGAGTGCAAAACCCTTACGGTTTTTTATTTAATATTAAGTTCAACTATAAATATTTATACAATAAAAACCAATGCTTATCTAAGTTTTTCCATAAATATTCAAGAATACGAAAAAAATCGTTTGACTCCATAGGTAAATCTGTGGTAGAATTTCCATCATGGAAAGGTTTCTTAAGGAGGAACGATTGAATTCTAAACTACAACATATATTCTACCTACTAGGTCTCCACTCTCCCAACAACTACTTGGTTGGCGGCTGCGTTAGAGACGGATTTTTAGGCGGCGATATTAAAGATTACGATATCGTTACAGACGTTCCTATGGATGTGTCTAGAAAAACGCTTGAAGACTACGGTTGGAAGGTTAAAGAGTGTGGAGAGGCTTTTTTAGTTCTTAACGTTAGTAAGGATGGAGAGCAGTATGAAATCGCTAACTTTCGTAAGGAAGGTGTTTACCTGGACGGTAGAAGACCTGCCAACGTTGAGATCGGAACTATCGAAGAAGACGCTCAAAGAAGAGACTTTACAATCAACGCCTTATATGAAAACCCTGTAACTGGTCAAATCTTGGACCCTACAGGCAAAGGCTTGTCTGACATTAAAAATAGAGTACTTAGATTCATCGGTAAACCTAAAGAACGTATTAAAGAAGACTACTTAAGAGTTTTTAGATTTTATCGATTTTTAGCTTGCAAAGAACTAGTCTCTGACGTAAAATCAATGAAAGCATGTAGGCAGTACTTTAATGAAGCTTACGAAAACACAACGCCTGAACGAGTTAGGCTAGAAATGGAAAGGATGATATGAGAAAGTATTTTACAAACAAAGGTTACCCTTTAACTTTAAATGATCTAGATGGCTGTAGGAGTCATTTAATCGAGATTGAAGAATTAGATATTGATGATATGGAAGTAAAAGTATCAGACGTATCCAACGCCGTTAATCACGCTAGTCACTCTGATAAGTTGATATTTGAAGATGGGCTTCGTAAGGGTTTTTACTTACCTTATATTGAAAAGGGATATTAATGGAATTCACAGTAGCAAATTTAGTTAAATGGTTCCAGCTTAAACACTCTAAGATTGTTAAGGCTATGATAGAGTCTAATCATCACTACGATGCAGAATTTCTATTAAATCCTTATCATCTGGAAGGTGACGTATGGACTCATACTATGATGGTTGTATTAGAAGCTTCTAAACTAAAAAAGAAGCTGGATGGAAATATGTATAATCATGTTTTAGTATCAGCCTTACTTCACGATATTGGAAAACCCTTAGCTCGTAAGGTAAGTAAAGAGAAGAAGCGTGTGCATTTCTGGGGTCATGAGCCGATCTCTGCCTTTCTTTGTATATCTATCTTAAAAGATATTGAGAAAGAGTTTAATATAAAATTAAACCATAGACTTATTATAGAAGCTATCGCAATGCATACGGATGTTTACAACGTTCCTAGAGAAAAACTGGCAGATAGGCTTATTAAAAACCAACCGTTAGCAGACCTATTAAGCTACTTATCTTCCGCAGACTACGCTGGGCGTTTTTTTGAAATGGGTGAAAGAGATATGGAACATATTGAAGTAAAACCTTCAAGTGGACTGTACGCACCAAAAGAAACCAAAGAAGTTGTTTGTATGATCGGATTACCTTGCTCTGGTAAAAGTACAGTTCTTAAGGATATGAAGGAGCAGCATGAAGGTTATGTTGTATTATCTCGAGACGATATTGTAATGGAGCTTGGTCGCAGAACGTCTTTCAACCTTTCATACAATGAAGCGTTCAAATTAGTTGATCAGAAAGAAGTTGATAAAATGTTCCAAGGTCGTCGTAGTACTTATATTAAATTAGGATTAAACGTCATAATAGATATGACAAATATGGGGCGTAAGGCTCGTAGAAGGAATATGCAGGGCTTTAAAGACTATTATAAGACAGCCCATGTATGTATGACTGACCTCGCCACGATTCGCCATAGAAACGAACACAGAGCCGGTAAGGTACTCCCTCAGCGTGTGTTTGAAAATATGACTAATAGTTTCCAGCCGCCTTTGTATGATGAGTTTGATCATATTGATTGGACGATCACTTGAAACAGTTTGAAGTAAACAATTTAGTAGACGCTACAAGCCTATGTCGGGATTTTGACGTAGATATTTTGTTTACTTATTCTGATGAGGGTTCTGAGGTTGACGTTAAGAAGAGAGAAATAATTATAGATTTAGAGGGCGTCAATTCTTTAAATCTATTTTGGAGCTTAGTGTTTCATGAGCTATGTCATATTAAATGCTATGATGAAGATAAGTACTCGATATTTCATAAAAACACGCTTCCAAAAAAAGAGATGTATCAATATATGTTAAAAAATGGCTTGCGTATTGAGCGTTTTGTTGATAAAATGGCAGCTAAGATGATGAAGCAATACCTTCCTCGTCGAACCTATAAGTACTCTTATATAGATCAGGTTGATATTGACTACTTCTATAATTGGGTTAAGGAAGGATATGAATAAGGATTGTAAAAAATTTATTGATGAATTTCATGAGCTACACCCTGGTAGAGAGATTATCTTTCTTATCAAAGCCGGCTCTCACTTCTTTGACTTAGCCTCTCCAACGTCTGATACAGACTATAGAGGAATCTATATGCCTTCATTAGAAGAGTTTTATAACGGCGAATCCAAGCGTAAGTTCTTTGAAAGAAAAACGTTAGCTGGAAACAAGACCGGCGTTAAAAATACTAAAGAAGATACAGATATGTATTTATTTTCATACACTTTTTTCTTAGACCTTTTAAAGCGTGGCGACTTTAACTGTATGGAAATGCTTCACGCTCCTGACGATAAGATACTAATTAACTCTGAAGAGATGCAATATCTATCTATTATTAGGAAAACTTTGCTAGTAAATGATATCTCAGCCTTTCTAGGTTTTATTAAAAGAGAGTATCGTCGATACGGCGTTAATATAAATCACTATAAAATACAAAAAGAGTTTGCAGACTTTCTAAGACCCTACCTACCTCACACAAAGTTAGAGGATATCTGGTCTGAAATTAAGGAGTATGCGAAAGACGACCCTCAAATTGTTTTCACAACATCCTTAACAGGAAATAACAATAGAGTTCCAACGTTGAAGATTGCACAGAGAATGTACCAAAACACTGTTAAGGTTGATTATGTTGTAAAAGGTATCGACTCTAGACTGAAAAAGTATGGTCACAGGCAAAAGAATATGGCTAAGGCTGGCGTGGAGTTTAAGGGACTTTATCACGCATTAAGATTAATATATGAAGCAAATGATCTCTATGATCACGGTGAGCTTAAGTTTCCTTTCGACAAGAAACGTCATAAGGTATTGAAATCTATTAAGGATGGAACTGCTAAGAAAAACTATATTTTTAAGTTGATTGACTCTGAGATTGATAAGCTGTATGATCGTGAAAAAGAAACAATTACCAATAGACCTTCTATTGAGTATAGAGTTAATAAGCTTTTATTCAATATAGAAGGTAAGGCAAAAATTAAGTATTTAACGGAGGGTCAGGATGACAGAGCCAAAATTTCCTGAAGGCGTTGATAACGCTATTTTTTCATTAGGACCAGGGCAATATATTGCAAAAACTACAGACGAAGGTTTGCAGATTAAAAAAGTTCACGGAAATGGTTGGACAATGCCAGTCCATAGCTTGTTTGAAAAAGTTTTATACTTATTTACAGGTAGACTTAAAGGTGTTAAGGTTATTAATCAGGAGGTAAAGCGTGAAAAAGTATGAGCCGGATTTTAAACAATTAGACAAGCTAACTAAAGAAGGGTTTATTAGAAAAGTAATATCTCCTTGCGGTAGGTTATTTTTGTATAACTATACTGATAAATGTACTTACGAGAAGAAGTGGAATAAACACACTTTAAACGCTCGTGGAACTGTCTATGAGGTGGAAACAGGCAATGTTGTTGCAATGGCTTTCCCTAAGTTTTTTAACTTTGGAGAGCTGTCTGTATCACAGCAAAGAAATCTTTTAAAACAAACTGATTTTCAATCTTTTGAAAAATTTGACGGTTCTTTTGGTTTAGTTTTTAATTATAAAGGCGAATGGATGTGTACAACTCGTGGCTCATTCACGTCAGATCAAGCCTTAAAAGCTGCTCAGATGCTTAAAGAAAAATACAACGGCTTGAAACAAGTACCTGAATGGCTTAATTTAAGAGTAGAAATTATCTATCCTGAAAATAGGATAATTGTAGATTATGGTGATCGTGAAGCGTTAGTGTTACTGTCTGTTTATGATCTAGGAACGAATTCTGAAATATCATTGGGTAATTCATACTTGTTTTCTAATATGGAAAACTGTCGAAAGCACGTATTTGGAACTATCGATCAACTTATTGAAGCTCAATCAAAGCTAGGTAAGATGGAAGAGGGTTTTGTAGTCCGTTTTGCAAATGGTTTTAGGTGTAAATTTAAATCAGCAGCCTACCTAAAGATTGCTAGGATTATTTCAAACATGACACCTTTAGCTTTTTGGAAGGCTATGACTAATGGTAAAGTTAGTCCAAGCGTGCTTGAAGAGATTCCAGAAGAGTTTAGAGAAGCGTCTGATAAGATTCAAAGCGGTCTAAGGCTAGCTTATTTTAAAGTTTCTAATGAAATACAGGAAGATTATCACTACGCCGTAGAGTCTATTGGCGGTATTAATAGTATTGAAGAAAGCAGAAAAGACTTGGGTATTTTCATCCAACTTCATGGAAAAGAGATGAAACATCCTGGCGCTATCTTCCCTAAGCTGCTGAATAAAGGTTTAGAAAAATATATTATGAAAGAAATTAGACCGAAAGGTAATGAAATTGTGGTATAATATAATAGGGCTGTAGCTCAGTAGGAGAGCTGGGAGAGTTGCTATCAGCTGTAGACTTAGTCCTGTGCGGTGGTGCAAATCCACCCAGCCCTACCAAATAAGGAGAATTTTTATGCATAATCAATATGACGGTCAATGTTATTTTTCACTTCCAAAAGATTTTTTTGACAAATTGCCTAAATCTTTACAAAAAAGTTTATCAGAACATATTTCTAGATATAGTATTTTAAGTACATTTCCATTAAACCCTCTCCCACACTTTCAACAAATACCTGGCGGTCAGGATGTGATGAAGCAAGGGTGTCTTCTACTTTTAGACAAGGCTGACTATCATGTTATTAGCGGCGTTGGTAGGTCTTTTGCTGAATCTACCGGCGCTAAAGCACAGGCTGAAAAACTTCAAAAAGACTCTGATGAACTCAAAAAGGTTCAATCATCTATGTCTCACTTGAAAGAATTTATAAAATGATTCCAGAAAATAAGGTGAATAAAAATAGAAAAAGAGAACTTTGGGTTAAACCTGACGGTTCTATATATAGAGTTTATTGGGCTATCAATGCTGAGTTTGGATTATGTTACTCACCTGATTCCGACTATTGTAGTGGGGAATTTTCCAAACATCAACTTGTAGAGTGGGGATATATTAAAAGGTAATTTACCATGATCATATTAACCGACATTCACGGAAACTTTGATACAATGATGGCTCTTCTTGATATGATTCCTCAAGAAGAAAAAGATAAGGGTATTGTTATATGCGGCGATCTGATAGATCGTGGACCAAAATCTATGCAGATTGTAGATTGGTGTATTGAAAATAAAATCCAAGTAGTTAAAGGCAATCATGAAGCTTTTATGATTGATGAGGTAGACTTGGTTATAAACTTTATTAAAAGAGCAGGACTTATCCCTAGAGGTAACGCCGGCTCTTTATGGACCGTTCATGGAGGTTATGAGACGCTTGAATCATACGAAACATATGATGATGAAGCTGTAGACGATAGAGGCGTTCCGATTCGCTTGTTCGACTTTGAAAAACTTAAAAAACATGCCGAGTGGATGGAGAAGCTTCCGTTATTTTTAGAGTTTCCTAATCTTAAAAATGAAGATGGAAGATATTTAGTATTATCACACTCTAATATTGGAAATGTTTGGAAGATGAGAGACTGCCCTAAAGAGATTGAATTTGACGTTCTTTGGGGTCGCCCTCGTAAAATTGACGACGTACCTGAAATCTATAACGTTATAGGTCACACCCCACAAGACTACGGTCCTAGGATACGTAAAACCTATGCTAATATTGATACTGGGTGCTACTATACTAAAGATAATACTAACGGCATGTTAACCGCATTACAATTTCCAGAAATGGTTATATACGAGCATGAAAATATCGATTCTAAGGTTGGTCACGTACCTAGAAAAGGTGTTAGAACTGTTAAAGAGATTAAGCATCGAAAGAAACTACGTAAGGTGAAATAAAAGTTGTGGTATTATATTATAGGGGTTAGTTTAACTTGGTAAAACGGTGGATTGTGATTCCGCTCTCAGGAGTTCGAGTCTCCTACCCCTGACCACAATAAAGGAAAATATTATGAAAAATGTAGAAACATTACATGAATTCACAGAGTTTGAGACTAAGTATAGGACTGAAAAGCTCCTAGAAGACAAGTTTAAATCTATCGTATCTGAAATGGATTATAAGAACTTTGTCTACGCCGAAGGTCCAGACCATTACTATACTAAGCCAGACGGGTCTTTTTTAAGATACCGCAAGGCTGTAACTGAAAAGCGATCTGAAGTAACTCTTAAGGAAAAGCCAACTGGAGCTACTTCTAACATCTCTCGAAAAGAAATTAACTGGAGAGTAGATGGAAACTCTAAAGAAGCTATCCATCAAGGCGCTCTTATGATGGGCTTTACCTTCAACTTCTCTATTTGGAAGACCTGTCACATATATAATTTTAAAGACGCTACGCTAGTTTTTTACTCAGTTAAAGACGATAATGATAAGTATGATTATTTTATTGAAATCGAACTTAATGAGAAGACCATTCACACATTAACTCACAAAGAGGCTATGGATTGTATTAGAAAGTACGAAGAAATCCTATCACCTTTAGGTATCACACACAACAAAAGACTTAAAAAGAGTTTATATGAAATGTATGTTAAAAACATCTCAGAAGAACCTAAAGAAGCAAAGGCTTAACTATGTATAAAAAAGTACCATGCGGTCCTACAGCGTTTTTTGACGTAGATGATACATTATTGATGTGGGACTTACCTGAAGATATGATGTTGAACGATGATCGATTAGTTAGCGTTCAATGTCGAGACGCTCAAGATATGTTACTACCAAACCATCATAATATTCTTCTTTTAAAGAAAATGTCCGTAAGAGGTCACGGTATTGTTGTGTGGTCTGGTGGCGGCAGTGACTGGGCTGAAGCGGTTGTAAAAGCTTTGGAGTTAGAAGATTTTGTTGATGTTGTAACTTCTAAGCCAACATATTATATTGATGATATTGCAAACTCAAAAGAATGGATAGGAAAACATGGATATTTTACAGTAGACGGTAAAAGAATTCATGGCGATAATTTTCCAAGAACTCAAGAAATAAAGGAGAAATAATGATTTTGAGTATATTAGATTTTACCGAGTTGGCGCAAAAAGGTATAACTTCAATAACTTTATCTGAAGATAAATACCAAGAGCTGGTTGATAGTTTTACGCCTAGATTACGCTCTGTAAAGAAAAACGAACTTGAAAAAATTAAAAAATACATATCATGCGTAGAAACAGACTACGGTAGAGTGACTATCAATAAGGAGAAATAAATGGAAGATTGTGAACTTAAAAGTGAAGAAATATTAAACTATGTAGGAGCCTGTGAAGAAACTGAAGAACCTAAAATGGGCGGCGGTCTTCGATACAATAACGGCAAGGCTGAATTACATCAAGTTCCAACTTCTTTAATTTTAGCCGTTGCTAAAACTCTCATGTATGGAGCGCAGAAATACGAAAAAGGTAATTTTAGAAAAGGTATGAGTTGGACTTGTGTTTACGACTGCCTTCAAAGACATATGATGAAATGGCTCGATGGAGAGCAAAACGATGAAGAATCAGGATTACCTCATCTTTATCATGCTGCATGTAATATTGCATTTCTAATTGAATATGCTGAAACTTGCCCAGAGTTAGATGATAGGTTTAAAGCAGCTCCTATTAATCAATCTAAGGATTCTTTTGACAAAATAAACTACTCTTCATACAAAAAAGATGAGTGATAAGTTTTGCTATTCTTGTTTGTTGGACTTACCTAAAAGTTCGTTTGGTAGGGATAAACGAACTTTAGATGGTTTGAGGAGTAACTGTAAAGAATGTAGGAATAAATACGAAAAAGCTTTAAGAGATGGTAATTTAGAATACAAAATAAGACAACAAGAGAATAGAAATAAATGGGCGTTAAAAAATCCAGACAAGGTAAGAGAATTAAAAAGAAAACACAATAAAGGAATAAAACCTAGCGTTCGCAGAGAACAGGCTTTAAAACATAAGTTTAACATTACTCAAGATGATTATGAAAAAATGTTACAGTCTCAAGACGGGCTTTGTAGGATTTGTCATAAAGAATCTAATAACAAGGTTCAGAAACACTTTCATGTAGACCATAATCACGAGACTGGAAAAATTAGAGGATTATTGTGTAATAAATGTAACATGGGACTGGGTATGTTTAACGATAATAAAGACTTAATCAAAAAAGCAATGGATTATTTAGAAAGATATGATGGATAATATCTAACCAATAAAAAAGGAAAAATATGGAATCGAAAGAATATAAAAAACAAGCACTCAGAACAAATACTCCAGATATTGAGGGAGTGTCACAAAGAATCTTAAACGGATTTTCTAAGGATTCTAAAAAAGTTATCAACTTAACCGTAACCCATGAAAAAGCTAAGGCTAAGATTGATTTACTTCACGCCTCTATGGGTCTTGTAACTGAAGCCGGAGAATTCCAAGATGCTCTCAAGAAACACTTCTTTTACGGAAAAGAGCTAGATTTAGTTAATTTGAAGGAAGAAATTGGAGACTGCCTCTGGTATTGCGCAGTGGCTTTGGACGCCTTAGGGACTGATTTTGAGGCTGTGATGCAGACAAATATCAATAAGCTCAACGCTAGATATCCCGAAAAATTCTCAGAAGATCAAGCTATTAATCGAGATGTTGCTGCTGAGCGTGAAATCCTGAAGAAATGACAATCTTTAACTATATCCCATCTATTAATTCTCAATAAAATCAGGTATCTATGGCATTAACTTCGGCTGAGCGCATTGAAATTTCAAAGAAAATCATCGAAATTCCTTTGCAGAACGCAGCTTTTGATTCGGTTAAAGCCACAATGGTCGCCGCCAAAGTCGATCTCACTAATGAAGATAACGCTAATAAGAGTTTAATGGATACTGAGACGGCTCTAGTGAACGCCTATCAGTCAGAGTTCACAAATCTTGACGGCAACGTTAGAACTGTTTTGTTAGAGCAGGACGTTATTGACGGCGCTAATAGAATCTTCCAGAACTTTTTCTTTCCAAACGATAACTTAACAGTACTTCCAAACGTTCCAGACGGAGTGTGGAAGTTTCTATCTCCCTTTTCAGGCTCCGTTGCTATTGGTAAAGACTATCTAGAAGCAATCCCAAGCACAACAGTATTAGAGCAAGATAAAATAGATGATATTAATACTGAGATTACAACCATAGAGAGTGAACCTCAACCTCATCAATCTACAGGTAAAGAGTGTATTAATGGAGGTTTTTGTACAGGAGAGTCTAGCCCTCCTCAAGTAACTGAAGGAGCTTGTACAGGAGATGGTGGTAGCTGGACGCCTGGCGCTGATACTTATGCGAACGAAACGGTTATCCAAACAGCCTTAACAGATATTACTACAAATATAAACGCTTGGAGAAGTTTCTTAGTTACTGAGAAAGCTTTTATTCCAACGGCTGATACAGATGCTGGAAGACAAGCTCAAAACGATACGGCTATTGCTGATATTGATAATGTAATCTCTATCATCGATACTTGGCTAGCTTTAGATGATTGGGATACTACAACTTCCTTACCGACTGGAGATGACGGAGCCGGCTGTGCTTTGTACGACGCTTTAGATAATACAGATTTTGCAGCTAGTAAGCTGCGATCTAATGAGTTGGCTGCTATTAAAACTGAAATCACAGCCAGACAATCCTTTATAACTACCAGAGAATCTCAACTAACAACAAATCTAGGAGCTGTCGGTCAAAACCTGGCGACTGGAGAGATTAATGGAACTGGAACTGGTCTGTACGACTCTAGATTTAAGGCTATTAATGTTAGATTGAATTTACTTGGCGGCTCTCTTAATAGAAAACTTTCTAACGAAAGAGGTCAAGACGCTCAAGATGATATGAAAGACACTAATGATGCGGCTTCTGCTTTATACAACGCCGCTATGAAAGCTACTAAATTTAGAGCGCCGGCTGCTAATACTGGAACTATCCATGTAATGGACGCCTCATTGTTTAGCGCTAGTGATACTGTATTTGTAGTTGCTGATAAACAAACAGAACTTACTGGAACAATATCTAGCATTGTTAATAACACTGTATTCTTGGACTTTACAATTCCAGAGAAATATACTCATGAGAATAATGGTAGACTTTATAAGGTTTTATAATTATTTGCAGATCGCAAGGTAGTTATCACTAGTCTTTTTAATAAATATTTTCAAGCAAGTCTCATACTCTTCTAAACATCTTACTTTCATTCTAGCTAGTGTTTCACTATCTTTCTTACCCCAGTTATTAGTTTCATTAACAACCTCTGGCTCTTCACACTTCTCACTAGAAGGGTTTCTTTCCGTAAAGTTTTTATCAACATAATTAAACCACTGATGTCTATCAAACAGCTCTTCTATATAGTAGTAAAAATGCTTATTAACACAGTGCTCTCCCATCATCTGAGGGTGCATAAAAGAAGCTGGACATCCGTCTGATAGGTAGTGCTTCTCTTGAAATATCCCTAATTTAAACCCAACGTCTTCTAGCCAAGCTCTAAAATCTCCCTGAACAGGTCTGTAAGTATGACCTCTTCTTAAAATACAATGTCCTAACTCATGAAATACTAGCTCCATTTTTTCCATAGGAGACGTTGTTTGTCTCCACCAACTAGCGGATATATCAATTTCCATAATAAATGGATGACATACGCCAACAGTATTGCCTTTTTTTGAAAGATCACGAAAGCCCATAGTAAGTCTTTTGAATTTTTTTTCTGTAACCTTTCCTCTAGATGCAAAAATAAACTCTTTAATGTAAGGCTCAAACTCTTTATTTATAGAGTCGTGCTTCTTTATTAGTCTTATTTCAAGAGAAGAGTTAGAGCAAGATACAGGTATTAGAATACATAGTAAGAATATTAATTTTTTCACCTTTTCACCTTCGGTCTAATCAATTTACACCTGCTGCAAACATCTCTTCCTCTTTGGGTTTTCCATTCATGCCCAAAATAACACAACTCTTCCACCATAAGAAATGTAAGATAAAGAAGTACCAATATAGATATACCCATCATAAGATATCTGCCGCTATATCTGCTAATTCAGACCTTTCACCTTTTGTAAGCGTCATGTGAGCTGCAATCTTCTGATCTTTGAACTTCTCAATAACATATGTTAAACCATTATTTATAGAATCCAACCTAGGGTTGTCAATCTGATCAGGGTCTCCAGTTAAAACAATCTTAGTTCCCTCACCAGCTCTTGAGATAATAGTTTTAACCTCATGCTTAGTTAGGTTTTGAGCTTCGTCAATAATCATATATTGATCAGGAATACTACGACCACGAATATAAGTTAAGGCTTCAACCTTCAATATCCCTTCAGACTCTAGCTGAATATAGGCGTCAAACCCTTTACTATTTTTATCTTTGTTGAAAAGGTAGTCTATGTTGTCAAAGATCGGCTGCATCCAAGGTCCAAGTTTTTCATTAATATCTCCTGGTAGAAATCCAATATCATTTCCCATTGGAACTACAGGTCTTGAAACTAACAGCCTTCTATATTTGTTAGCATTAATAACGCCTTCTAACCCACAGGCAATAGCTAATAAAGTTTTACCAGTACCGGCTTTCCCACTTATAGTTACAAGCTTAATATTATCATCTAGCAAAGCATGAATAGCACACCTTTGCTCAACATTTCTATGTTTAATACCCCAAACTGGTTTATCTTTAGGAAGTCTCTTGCCGTTATAGACAAGTCCTTTATCTCCGAGACAGAATTGATTGGGAGAGATGTCGTATGCTCCCTCTAACTCTCTACCGTCAAGAAATCCAGAGTATGCCCCATCACATAGAGTGTTTTTGGTTTCGTATTTTTGAGTTTTAACCCCAATTGATCTGGCTTTAATACTCATCATAATATCATTAGTGATTAAAACACAGTCTTTCTCTCTAGCAACCGAGATGATTTTGTCGTCATTAGTTAAAGCGTGTGAGCTAGTAACTATAGTAAACTCTACATTTTCAGGAGTTCCCTTATCTATAATCCTAGCAAACTCTCGGATATTCCTACCCTTTTCGCCGTTGTCTGTTTTGTGGTTATCCAACTCTTCTAAGACTGGATATGGTATGAAAATCTGTCCTTTTAGTTTATTAATACAATACGGGTCAATCATAATAATATTGGTATCCAGTACAAAATTATCCAACCTTATCTCCTTTAACTAGTTTAAATTTCTTACGTTTTCTAATAGGTTCTGATTTTCTTATCTTAACAATCAAAGCAACGAACATAAGTATGCAAAATGAGGTCCACAAACCCATCAAAAACCATACAATAGGTGGAATTTCAGTCATTTAGCTCCTTCTTAACTATTATCTTATTTTCTTTACGATCATAGTCTCTGAGGGATTTGAATGAATAGCCGCCCTTACATGTAGGAAGTCTTTTTTTGATTTTCTTAATAGAAGTTAGTAATTTCGATAACTTACGTCTCTTACTTCTCTTAGATGATTTAGACTTTTTAGACATTCGTTACCTTGTATTAAAAATTACTATAAATTGCAATCTTTAACCTATAATACCACAAAAACACCCTCCTCAATACCAATCCAAGGAAATTAACTAAATGGCTAACGATAGCACGATTCCTGACAACAGTGTAGCAAAAAAAACCGCCGGTCTTTTAGGTCTTGATCAGGGTCCAGACTATCCTTGGGATTTAAATGAACCTAATGAGGCGTTTTTTAAACCTTTAGACATTAATCCAACAAACTGGAATAAGATGTTTCCATATCGATTGATAGTTGTCGATATAAAAGACCCTAGTACTATATTAGGCTCATCAGCCTCCTCTCAAGGTCTACTCGGTCTATTAACATCAAAAAAAACCGCTAGAATGCTCCCAAACAGTGGCGGCGATACTAGTTTTGAATATGTATTGACTCAGGAAATCACCAACGGCTCGTGGGAGTTTAATTTACCAATAACACCTCAGATGCTTAAGATTACCGATCAGTTTGCTGTTAATACTTCTGCAACCATGAGAGGGATTGTAGAAGAGCATAACGGCGTTAAGTTTAAAATGATACAAGCAACAGGTACTACCGGCATATGGGCGCAAAAACCAACTATAGCTGGAAGCCCTAAATCTCCAGCAGCGATGGATTCAATCTTTGGCGGTGTTCTTAGTGCGGCTAATAGTATCGAAGAAGATTTTAAAAGAGTACAAAGAGCCTTTGCAGGTCAACACCCAGCCTCGGTAACTCCTGCTAAGCGACCTAACGAGCACTCTTCAACAATATACTCAACTGGATATTTTCAAGCATTACTAATGGGACAGTTCTTAGAAAGATACGCTCAAGCAAAGAAAAATCCTAGAAATAAAGACTGGCGTTTGGTTTTCGATATACCAAAACAGGGTCAATCTTTTATAGTATCTCCTATTAATTTTTCGTTGGAACAAAACCAACAAAGACCAATGGAATACTTGTGGAATATACAGTTAAAAGCTTGGAAGAGGATTAAGCTTGATGCACCTCTACCTGCCAGTCAAGAAGTACCAAAGCTGACTGCTAACGAATTTCTTCGTATTACAAACGGTATTAGAGAGACTAGAAGGATTCTAGGAAGCTCATTAAATTTAGTAAAAGCTGTTAGAAGTGATATTCAAAAACCCTTAAACGCTTTAAGGCAAGCTTCTTTAGCTGTTAAAGATTTAGGTGGTCTTGTAATTACAGCAGTCGATATGCCAAGCGCTATATTGGGAGATATCCAAAGCGCATGGAAAGATTCTGTAAGTAATGTTGCAAACTCTTTTCAGCGTGGACCTGACGGAGGTAACGTTGGAAACTCAGCCACAGGAGTCACAGCCTCTGGTTTAAGAGCCGATACGCAGGAAGGTAGGGCTGGATTAGCTGCTAATCAAATTTTAGCTCAGTCATTGAAAAATGAAGGTCTGAGTCAAGATGCAGTAGCTGGAGGCGCTTTAGGGCTTGGAGCTGCACAGTCTTTAGAATTAGATAACTCTAACGATATCGCTGAAAACCCTGATGAATTTTTCGATCTTTTTGACGCTATTAGTATTGATGATTTAACACTAACTCGTCAACAGCAGGAATTGATCGACAATGAAATAGATAAAGCCAGACTATTAACTGTTGATGATTTGAAAGGTTTCAGGGATGAGATCGAAAGTCTTGCTCTAGATATTAGTAATAATTTTGGAGCCGGAGACGCAGCATACGCTAACTTATATAATAGACCAGCTCCTAAAACAAGATCACTTCCAATGACCTTGGAAGAGAATGAAATACTAGCAGCTTTGTTTGAAGCCGTACAAATGTACGATTTACTAACAGCTACCAAGCAGTTTGATGATTTTTCAGTTGAAAACTCTTTGGAATTTGTTGGTGGTTTAGCTAATCAAGCTGATATTGATTTTGATGAGCCTGAGTCTAAACTTTTAGTGCCAGTACCTTTTGGTTTAACAATTGAAGAGATTGCAGCTAGATATTTACAAAACCCTGACAAGTGGGTTGAAATAGCAACTATTAATAGTTTAACATCTCCATATATTGACGAAACAGGATTTACATACAGCTTTTTATCGAACGGAGATGGTCGTCAGATAAATGTAAACGACGTTGGAAACAATCTTTATATTGGTCAGAAGATAACTTTAAAAAGTGATACTGTAAAGGCTTTTACTAGAAAGATTATCGACGTTGAAAAGATTGGAGATGAAAACTTTCTAATTAGTTTTAACGGCTTGGCAGATTTAGACAGTTTAACTACAGCCAATAACGCTACTCTTCAAGGATACGCCCCAGGTACTGTAAATAGTCAGAACCAGATATATATACCTGTTGATGCTCCAGCAGAGCCTGACGATAGAATTAGAACTCCCAGTCACTTAGACGAAGACGCTCTAACAAGAATATCTAAGATTGATTGGCTACTAACGGATGATGGGGATTTAGCAATTAATGATTTAGGCGAGTTTAGACTTGCCAACGGTTTAAATAATTTAGTTCAGGCTTTAAAAATAAAGGTTAGAACTAAGAAAGGTACTTTGATGAGGCATCTAGATTTCGGTCTAGGAATAACTTGGGGAATTTCCGTTGCAGACGTAGAAAACGGAGAATTAATTAAGGCAATGTCTAAAATGATCGAAGACGACCCACGCTTTAGTGGAATTGAAAGAATGGATATGATCTTAAAAGGAGCAACCCTATCAATTGATATGGCTGTAAAAGTTTCAAACGGTTCAGGTATAGTACCTATCACTTTTCAAGTGTAATTGTGGTATTATATTAAATACAAGGAAAAATAATGGCAGAACCAACACCAAAATCTTATGAACAGATATTGTCAGACATGTCTGTTACATATCTTGCTAAAATCGGAATTGACGACCTCAATACGGCGTCAGCTAATCAATCGTTTTTTGAAGCGGTAGCTCAAGCAGTATATAGAGCCTCTGCCGATACTTTTTCTATTTTAAGAGATTTTAATGTAGATCGTGCGACAGGAGAAAAACTTAAGCGCATTGCTGAAGAAGAAAATGTAAGTGTTAGCGGCGACAAGGTTACTACAGGAACCATTACTATTAGTGATAGTTCTTTTGATAAGATTGTTACAAAGGTATATGCTGGAGCAAACCCTCCAAATATTGGCTCTACCGTTATTAAGGTATCTGACGCCTCTTTGTTTACACCCACTGGAAGTATTTACATGGGTCGTGGTACTCCTAACGTTGAAGGACCGCTATCTTACACATCTATAGCTGCAGTTGGTGGTTTTTATGAGATAACACTTTCAGTTGCAACTACTAAATTTCATAATTTATCAGAATCAGTAATATTATCTCAAGGAGGCGTTAGAACAGTTAATGCTGGCGAGATTGTAGTAGCTCCAGCTTCTGGCGATACAACAGATATTAAATTTACACTAACGCAAAAAGCAACAATACTTGACGGTGAAAAAACCATCACAGGCGTTGCGGTGGCTGCTCAAGAGCCTGGAACTGACGGTAACGTACCTAAAGGTGGTATTAAGAGTTTTTCATCAGTTCCTTTTTCAGGAGCTACAGTTACTAACGACGTTGGATTTACTACAGGTAAAAACGCCGATACTGACGCTGAAATTAGAAACAACATTAAGAAAATTAGAACATCTAGAGGTTTAGGGACTGCTGTTGCGGTTCAGTCCTCTGTTTTAGGCGCTCAAGCTCCAGACGAAAATGCAACAGTAACTTCTAATGAAATCTTTAGCGACGGAACTACAACAACATTATTTATCGATAACGGCGCTGGATATGAAGAACTATCTCAAGGAGTTGCCTTAGAGCTTATTATTGATTCAGCTTTAGGTGGTGAAACTCACTTCCAACTAGCAAACGGAGGTCGTCAAACCTCTATAGCTAAAGCTTCCCTACTCTCAAATGAAACATCTCCTTTTGTTATTAACGGCACTGATAGACTTGCTATATTGATAGGTGGAGTGTTAAGCGAACATATCTTTGTAGACGCCGACTTTCGATCTCCTGGTAATGCAACTGCTTTTGAAGTTGTAGCTTCTATTAATGCAAATTCTACGATAGATTTTGAAGCTAGAACTTCTGAAGGTGGAACTAGAATTTCTCTATCAGCTAGAGCAGAGGTTGATGAGTTTATTGAAAAAACAACTCCAACCACAGGAACTGACGTTGCAGACGCTTTAGGTCTTCCTTCTGGAGAGGTTAAAACATTAAGAATTTACAAAAACAAACTACCTTTAAATATAAACGGTAGAGTTGCTCAGATAACTTCTGAAGATCAGGTAAACTGGTCAGCAACTATTACTACTGGTGAAACTCTAGATATCTCTATTGATGATACTGCTGAAATAACATACACATTTACAGACGCTGATTTTTTAGCTGAAGGAACGCATACTACGGTTGATAAAAACAATACGCTTGCATCATGGGTAAATGTTATTAACTCTAAAGTTACCGGCATAACCGCTTCTGTTAACGGCAATAAGTTAGTTTTTGATTCTAATCTTGGAGCGCTAGCTAGAGCAGAAATAGCTATCAATGTTACATCAACTTTAGTTACAAAAGGTATGTTTACCGTATCTTCAGGCTTAACCGCTCAAGGAGCTGAGTCTGACTTAACTTTATCTAGAAATACTTCTCAATTTAAAACTAAAAACCCTTTAGCGGCTGGAGACAGTCTAACTTCGGGTACAGAATTTACCAAAGCTAGAATTGAAAGTGCTAAAATATTAGGCGGTAGTACAACTCTAGCAGCTGATGCGGAAGTATGGTTTTTAATGGACAACCAAGACGCATCAATAATCAATACTGGAGTTATAGCAGACACTACAATTACTGTTTCCAAAATAGGGTCTAATACTGTAAGGTATACGTCAAACAGTGCAACGGCTTTTACTAACGTTGTAGTAGGAGATAACACAATAGTTTGGGCTGCTGAGCTATCGGCTGGAAACAGACTCGAAGCTAGAGTTAATGCTAGAACTGATTCAACTATAGATTTAAAAGTATCACCTACCGAATATGCTGCTGCGGTTGCGGAAGGTCCAGTTGTGTGGGATAAAGGTATTGCTGTTACTAGAACTGATCAGGCTATTCAAAAAGTAGTTGTAGCAGCCGGTACATACAACATAAATACTATTGCAGGACTTTTAGATGCGGCGATCTTAGGAGCCAAATCAACTTCTGAAGGCGATGAGCTTTTAATAGTAACTACTGAAACTGAAGACGAAACTGGTGAAGTGTTTATAGTTACCTTTAATACAGCAGCGCAAAGCTTAAACTTTACTAGAGGTGCAAGAAGCCAATCTCAAGCATCACTTTTTGCTTTTTATGAAAGTGGAAGTAGTGATACAGACTTTCCTTTGTTCGTACATGCAAAGATCACAGACGATAATTCTGCCGACCCACCAACTACTTTTATTCCAGACTTTGATAGTGCGGTTAACCTATCAACCGCCGGAATTGACCCAAACGCCTTGGTTTGCATGTTAGAGCCTTACGGCACTATTCAAGACAATATTGCAGCCAACGAGTGTGTTCAAATTGATGGAATAACAACTTTAAACGTTGATATTTCTGATAGTGAATTAATTAGAAGACTAAGGATTGACGATAGATTTTACGTTGCTGACGGTTTTCAGTTTAGTGCTGAGGATACCTTAGTAGCTATATTGGATGGAGACCCTTCCAACAAAACATTCCCAATCCCTCTTTTTAGAAGAGCTATTACAAACAATACTATGGGAATTGACACAAACAACTGGAGAGCATACGATACAGAGTCTGGAGCGACTACAGAATTTTCAGAATTCTTTGGCTCTACATACGATTTTAAAAACTACCGTGCCTTAATGAACGCTAAAAACGTTATCCACCCTACCAGCCCTTTAGCGGCTGAAGACGCCGTTTTATTTAGAAGCGTTGAGTGGGGTCGATCTGGTGAAAGAGTTAATGTTGGATATTCATACCCAACAGCTCCAAGCCAAGCCATCGGTCATAGTATTATTGTTGGCGATAAAGTTGTCATTAAAATTAATTTAAAATCTGGAGTTGCAGTTTCAAACACTATTGACGGAACTACAGAGTGGGACGTTACAGTATCAACCGTTAGTGGTATTGATGAAGTAACATACACATATAACGCTACTGGAACAAACCCAACTATTGGGGCGGCGCTATCTTCTGGAGGATACGTTACTATTAATGGTAACGGAGAGTTTGCAGCTGAAAACACAGGTACTTTTAGGGTATCGGCAGCAACTTCAACATCTTTTACAACTATTAGAAAGATCGGAGAAGCCACTGCTGAAACAAATAAAGCAACATTAACTAGTACTACTATTAGTTTGTTTGAAAATAGCGCTACTACGGCTGATGAAATTAACACATATGTGGGAGCTAATTTAGGAGACCATATAACATCATCTTTAATTGATGACACTGGAGTTACTGGAGCTGGCGTTCTTATCAAATCAACTGATGAGGATACAGATTTTGCTAGCGCCGGAGTTGATCTCCTAGACGGTATGAACTGGGTAGAGTCTTCTGCATTAGCAGCCGGCGCACCTAGCTTTCAATTTAGATTTAAAAACGCTTTAAGTCTATCTTTTTTCGATACCTCAACCGCTAACGCATACGCTTTTAACGTAGGAGAAGAAGTTAGGTTAATCCCAACTACAGCCGCTCAAACGGTAGCCTTTATGAACGTATTAGCAGTTACTGGATTCACAACTCTTGGAGATATAAATACATCCTCTAGAGAGAGAAAGGTCCAATTTAGAACTGAGATATTAGGCTCTAACGGTATTGTTCAAATTACAGGTGGTAATGCTAACGCTAGTAGCGCTCAAATCTTACAAGCAGCCTCTAGAGTAGGTACTGCTGATAGAATGAAAGGAACTATTCTCAAAAGTGCATCTTCAGGGTTTCACGCTGATCAGTGGGTTAAACTAACCGCCGCTCAAGCTCAGCAAAAAGATACTGGGATGAGCTTTGCAACTACGGTTGATATTACTGGAAATTCACCAACGGCTGGAAAGTCTACAATAACATTGGCTGTTCGTGACGCTCACGACCATTACTTTGGGGAGCCTAGAAATTTCTTTAGAGATAGAGGTAGAATTTTTCATGTAGAAAAGCACGGTAAATTAGTTTCTATTGCTTGGGATGAGACAGGCTCTGACCCAGTATTTAATAAAACTGTAGAAATAAACGATGCAGCCGCTACAATATCTGTCAATAAAAACGACGTTACAGGGTTTACAGAATATACTGTTGATTCTGGAGTTCTAAACTTTATGGAAGCTCAGCGTGGTGATAAGTTTACCTCCACAACTTTAACGGACGCTGTTAATAACGGTACTTTCAACGTTGTTGGAATATCGGACGACGCTTTAACAATCGTTGTTGATAATAGCTCTGGAGTTGATGCCGCCGGACAAGCTCTTGGTATGAGTGCTCTATCGATAACTACTGAAATTCAAGAGGGAGACTCTATTGTTATTGGCGCTCCATTCACCACATTAAATCGTGGGACTTTTAGAGTTATTAGAAGATATAATAAAAGTATTTACATTGAAAATACTAGCGCTGTTGAGGAAACAGTAACAGTGGTTGATAATTTACGATCTTTAGGTTTTGACGGAACTACAGAGTTTGACGTGGTAGTTTCTGGTGGAATTATGAGAGTAGAGTTTAACGCTACTGGAACAACCCCAACCTTAGAAAACGCCAAATATGGAGATGAGGTTACTATAGGTACTGACTTTGCAGCTGCAAATAGAGGTATCTTCTCAGTAGTAAATACTGGAAGTAACTTTATAGAATGTTCTAACGCTTTAGCAACCGCTGAAACATCCGTTACGATTGCAGACGTTCTTGAAGCTCACCAACCTTCAATCAAAATATCAGAGTATGACGTAACATCTATCGGAGATACTTTTGTAGTTTCTGGAGATGTTTTTGCCGGCGACAATATTGGAAGTTTTACTGTTGATGAAGTTTTAAACAAAAAATCAATCGTTGTAGATTCAATACTTGTTAATAAAGTTACAGTGCAGTTAGAAGAAAAATTCACTCAAGTTCGTGTTGAAGAAAGTCTCAAGTATACTGGATATAAGCAAATTTACAACACTACGGTAGACCCAAGCAATAGTACTAGAAGTTGTTTAATTTTCACTACTGATGAGCAGTACTTAAAAATAAATAAGGATGCTGGGGAGATAACCCTATCAGCTATGAGTAAGTTAAACTTCAACACTTCTGTTAGAAAAGGTTTTGACTCTTACAGATTCCATACTGGATTAATTGCTGAATCAAACAGAATTGTCTACGGAGACCCAAGAGATAATATTACATATCCTGGTACTTCCGCAGCCGGCGCTGAGATTTTCATCCAACCTCCTTTGGTTAGACGAATCGAAGTTGGCGTTGGAGTTAGGGTTAATACTGGTATTCCATTTAGCAAGGTTACAGAACAGGCTAGAAACAACATCGCAGCCTTGGTTAACTCAAGCCCTATCGGACAGTCAATTGCAATATCTGATATAGTTTCTGTTGTAAATAGCATTCCAGGTGTAAAAGCAGTATCTATTACTTCTCCAACTTTTGATATATCAAACGACGTGATAGTGATTAGTCCTTCTGAAAAACCATTCATCTTAGATATTGTTAACGATATTACCATCTCAAAGGTTGACGGCTAATGAGTACTAAAGACATAGAAAAAGCAAGACTTAGAAGCTATTTAAACCCTTCTATAAGGGGACCAAACGTTGATAAGGTTTTAGAGTCTCTTGCTAGCGGTCCTTTACATTTAATTGATAATGTAGAGGCTGTTACAGATATGCTTTATATCGCTACGGCTGAAGGGCAATATCTAGATCAGCTATTGGCAGGTAGAGATATTACAAGACCTGATAATATCGGTTTATCTGATGAGATATTTAGAGAGCTTGGTATTGCAGTTACTACTAGAAAACAGGTTAGAGATTTAGTTCATGAAATTCTTAGAGTTATGTATGGAGAAGAATTTGTAAGAGCCTCCGTTAGATCGGCTGAGCTTGAAACATATGCTTTAGCTGACGCTGATACGTTGATTATGAGTTTTGACGATTTAGACCCTATTGAAGTAACCTTCAGTACAGGACAGTTCTCAAACATAGCTGCTGCTACAGCTCAAGAGGTTGCAGATGCTATTACAAAAGAAATACGTAGGCTTGGTAAGAATGGAGCGGCTGTTGCTAAAGATGACGGCGTTGGTGGATATGTTAATATTATATCTGAAACAAACGGTCCATCATCATCCGTTAAAGTTCTTGGAGGTAAAGCTCAAAACAAATTGAAGTTTAATGAGATTCGACCTACGGGAGGTGTTTCAACTACTCAATGGACTTTATCTCTAGAAAACGGCGGTATCGTTCGAGCTACATGGTCAGGAGGACCAGACCCAAAAGTTGGAGTTGTTGAAAAAGATGACTATGTTAACATATACGGTACTGCTTTTGACGTAGATAATAGAGGTACTTTCACAGTCACAACAGCTCAAGGCGGTCTAGTAGGCTCTGCCTTTATCGAGTGGGAAAACGTCACTGGAGTGGCTGAAACAAAGACTCAGGGAACTGACGAAGGAATCTTATTTTTCAATCCAATCAGGAAAACGTTAAACTCTCAAGTAACCTGGGCTGCAGCGTTTCAAACGGAAAATAGACTATTAGAAGTTTTTATCCCAGCAACTACTAAAGTTGTGAGGCGTGATAGAGCTGGAGCTTCTCACTTACATGATACTGGAGCTTCTTTAGCAGATCAGCTTGGACCGTATACTTTTGATATCACAAAACCTTATCTGATAGGAGCCGAAGAGTGCAACACTACCCAGGAGGTAGATGCGTCTTCAGGATTAATCATTACTGTTGATGATTCAACTCCAATGCCAGACGAGCAAGGGAAGTTGATATTTGGATTTGGAACCTCTAAAGAAGAAGGACCAGTACCTTATATTTCTAGACCTTCTTCTTCTAGCTTAATGATAAACCCATCCTATGCTTTCCAAAACGTACACGCCTCAGGAACTAACATATCTTTAGTTGCTCAAGACTACGCATATGACGTTGACAAGGATGGAACAGATTTTCCTTTTTATGCTACAGATATTGTTTCTGGTCGTATTTATACGGAAGATTTAATAAACTCTATAACTGCAACAGGAATTAATGTTGTAATAACAATACTGTATCCTTCAGATATTGGTCTTGCTAAAGCTGGAACGGAATTTTCAGATAAGACTTTTGTTTGGGGAAATGACCCAACATGATATATTACTTTTATAAAATAGTAAATAAAATTAACAACAAAATATACTATGGGGTTCATAAAACTAAAAATATTGATGATGGTTATATGGGCAGCGGTATCGCTATTAAAAGAGCTGTTAAGAAATATAAAAAACACAACTTCTCAAAAAAAATTATTAAGTTTTTTGAAAATGAAAAAGATGCATATGATTTTGAAAAAAAATTCGTCAATAAAGATATAGTTAAAAACTCAAACACATATAACATGACCTTGGGTGGCTATGGAGGTTTTTCACATATAGACTCAAAAGGAGAGAAAAACCCCATGTTCGGTAAAAGTGATAAAATGAAAGAAATCCAAAACAGACCTGAAGTAGCTTTGAAAAAATCTATAGCAATGACCAAAGAGAACAGGAAAAGATATGATAACGGTTATGTAAATCCCATAAAAGGCACTAACAATTACTGGAATGATATTGAAAAATCTAAAAAAGCCCGTAAGAAAATGTCTGAAAACCATGTAGATTGTGATGGAGAAAATAATACATTTTTTGGTAAAAAACACTCTAAAAAATCCATAGAAAGAATGTCCGAAAAACATAAAAATAGAAAAAAAATAGAATGCCCACATTGCTCTAAAGTCGGTGATATTTCAAATATGACAAGATGGCATTTAGATAACTGTAAAAAAATAAGGAGTGTTTAGTGTCACAACCAACAGTGTTAAAAGGTGCTGAGTGTAAGATATATATTGGAGGTAAATTATACAATGAAGCGCAACAAATATCCTATACTATAGATTATTCTGAAAAAGAAATTTATGGAATTGACAGTATTTTTCCTCAAGAGATCGCAACCACTCGTGTTTCAGTTCAAGGAACTGTTAGTGGAGTTCGAGTTAAGCTTTCTGGCGGTTTACAAGGTAAAGATATAACTACTAGAATTAATCAAAAACTATTCGCACCATATGTTTCTGTTGAAATCCGTGAAAGATTTTCTGAGACTAAAATTCTATTTATACCTCAGTGTAAGGTTGTGAGTGAATCTATGCAAGTGATGGGTAAAGGCATTGTTAAATTGAACTTTACCTTTAAGGGTATAATTCCGTTTAACGCTCTCGATATGAGTTAACGACGCTAATTCTGCTCTAATTGATAATTATCATTTTCATTTATTTTCCCACCACCAATTTTCTTTTTCGATGTCTTGTAAATATAAGCTTACTACTTCAGCAGCTTCTTGGCAAGTCTTCATTTCAGATACCATCCAAGTAACATATCCCCACGTTGTATATGGGCTTCTTTTGCTTAATTCGTTAGGTTGATCAGTAAGGTGTGTAAGAATGAGGCTAATATTGCTAGTGTCATCATTATACCAAGCAACAAGCGTTCTATCGTTGAACGTAAACTCTTCAAGAAGCTTCCACCCGTCCTGCTCATCGATTGGATTATTGAAGTCCACACATTCTCCATTATATTATAACGCATTTTTTAGTTTCAGAAGTTTCTTCACAGGCTCTTAGAGCTACAGCATATCCAAAACCAGCATCTCCAACCATTTTAGTATATGGTAGTTCTGCCTTTTTTACACGATAATTCCAAACATTTCCTGGTAGTTCTTCTAAGGTATGGTCCTTAAAAACTTCCATATCTTCGGGGTATTTTTGTAGTTCTTCGATCAAATCTTTAACTTTCATTAACGTCTCCAAGATCAGCCTTACAGTTTTTACATTGCCAGAATTTAGTACCTCCAGCAGTATTTTTAACCTTTTTTTGGTTTTCGCAGCAACTTCTTGCTATTTCAATACCTGTTATTTTAAAGTCAACAAATTTTCCCTTAGGTACTAATAATCTTTCTTTCATAGCTTTGTGGTATTGATCGCATTGTATTTTAAAGTGTTCAGGAATCGGTCCTAGTTTAGCAATATCAGAATCTTCTTGAGGAAGTTCAAGGTCTTTTTTAGAAGGTAATTTTCCACCTTGAGTTCTAGCTTTTTTGGCGTCATCTTCGATTTTACTATAAGATGTGCTCATATCCCATTTAGACATTTCTTTAAACATTAAATCAAAATTATCTTCATACATATAGTATCCTCCACTTAATAATACCATAACTTACCCAAAATCACAATCTTTAATATAACTTCACAATAATGACAATCTTTAACACATACCCTCCACGTAATTCCAACAAATTCAAATAGTTATATCTAAAAGTGGAAATAATAGGATAAAATGGTTTTATACGAAATTAAAAATAAAATCGATAGTAAAAAGTACGTTGGAATTACCAATAACCTTAAAAGAAGATGGAAAGAACATCGATCTGAACTTAGAGGTAAAAGACATGGTAATCAACACTTACAATTTGCTTGGAATAAATACGAAGAAAAGTCCTTTGAGTTTAATATTATCAATAGTTTCAATAACTTAGACGAATTAAACAAAGCTGAAATTGACTACATTAATAGGTTTGATCTGAAGAATCCTAAAAAAGGATATAATATTGCTGACGGAGGCAATTCTTTTGAACACACAAGTGAAGCTAAGCAAGCAATTTCTACTAGTCAGGAAGTATCTGTAATCCGAAAATGCCTCGAAACAGGTAAAGAATATACGTATAAGAGGATATTAGACGTTGAGTTGGACGGTTTTGATCGTAAATCTATAGCAAACGCTTGTACTGATCGAGCTTTAACTTATCAAAAAAATGTATGGATGTATTTTAAAGATTATGAAGAAAACTCTACAAAACTATTAGATAAGTATAAAACTAGGCAAAATGTTAAAGCCAGACCTTCCCGATATCGTAAAGTTTACGGAATGAATATTAAAACTAAAGACATTGTGGAATATGCGGCGGTATATCATACAAAAAATGACGGCTTTAGCTACCAAACTGTTAACAAATGCTGTAAACAGCCAAATATAAGTAAATCACATAGAGGCTATGTATGGTCTTTTGATAAAAAAGAGCTGGAAGATAAAATTGCGATAGTTTTATGTAAAAAAACACACAAAGTATACAAGGATTAGATAGATGGCAGTTCAAAGATCGAATAATTTCCTAAATCAAATGAGAATTGATGTTCCGCATTTACGTTCAATTGAATCAGCTGTTCGTAGTGATTTCGATAGTTTATTTACTGGTCTTATCTTAGGAGAAGACAAATCATATACCGTTAGAGGTCTTGCAATTGAAATGGCTGGCTCTATCGGAGCCTCTGCAGCCGGTTTACAGCTAATTGTAGCGGATTCTTCAGTATTGCACGGAAAATCCAACGAAGCCGGTACTTTTTTCAATATTGCAAGCGGTACGGCAAATCAAGTACTTAGCGCTACCACAAACACAAAGGTTAGCGGAGCTTTTACACCCTCTGCATTAAACTATGTTTCTATTGAGTTTACTCGTCAAGTCGATGATGCAACATCTTCTCAAGTATTTCTATGGAATCCAACTACTAAAAACGAGATTACTAAAAACCTGCCTTTAGCAGAAACTTTAGACTATCAAATTGTAATTTCTTCTTCAATATTTACATCAAACGTACTACCAATCGCCATTGTAACTACCGATGCTTCAAACAACGTTTTAACGGTTGAAGATCGTAGAGAAATGTTATTTGGAACGTCCACAGCCGGTTCTGTAACCCCAAATCCATTCAATGAATATGCGTGGACTGACGGTAGAATTCCTAACTTTTATCAATCGTCAAACTCTTCAGTATCTCCTTTTGAAGGCGGCGATAAGCAAATTCAAAATTTTAAAGAAAACGATCTAGCTGTTAAGACTGAAATTAAGTTGATGAAAGGTACTTCATATTGGCAATCTCCAAATATTGGAGGTTCTCTTGCTGGTTTAAGGTACGATTTAGCAAATACTATATTGACAGGGCAAGGCTCTATATCTCACGACGCCGGTAACGCCGGTCAAATTAATTGGGACCAAGACATGTTTATGTCAGTCCTATCAACTAGAATTAAATACAAGCTTGAATCTAACGCAGCCACTACTGATACTGATTTAGCAGATAAAGAAGTAGCTTACATTAAAATTATTAGAAATGTAGATATTGTTCCTCAACTGATTTTTACAAACGGTTCAGCAGTTATCACATCTGTTGGAGCAATATCTTGGACAACTGGCTTAGAGGCTGGAGATTATGTCAAGGTTGGTTCTGAAGAAGATATTGCTTACTATGAAATATTATCTGTAGACTCTACCTCTCAAGTAACGTTGACTATAAACTTTGGTGGAACTTCTACTGGAGTTAACGGTACTGACGCTAAATATGCGTGGGGTAATTATAGGACTGATGCGGCTCCTTCAACAGACAGACATATTAAAATCGCTAGTCTTGAAGCGATGCCTTTTGATGCAGATACTTTTTGGCTATTTTTTAGAGATGATAACGCCGGCGTATCTAGAATCTATGTTAGATTTTTAAACGCTGAACTTAAGCAGGGTGAGACAATCACTGTTGCTGATCAAGTTCCAGCAGACGTTTTAGCTTATATGGGAGCTTCTTCTGACGCCGACCCAGACCCAAACTATGCAACGTTAGCAACCGATGCTAAAACAGGTACTGAAAATTATAACTCTACTCAAGGTGAAAACCTTACTGTTAGAGCTTCAAAGCTAACTTCTATGATGGCTGACAAAGCCCAAGATAAAACTATCCAGCTTTTAGGAACTGGTTTTGATACTGCGGTAAATACTACAAACGCTGCTAATCAAGAATTAACTTTTACATCCCTATCCGCTGGAACTCCAGCTCTAAACTTTATCATGACAGGAAGTGCCAATAACGGTACTGCCAACATTACAGGAACTATAACTTTAGCCGCTAATCAAGTCGCATATATTGACGTTGATAGAAACGCTACATTCGCCGTTGTACCAACCGTTGCAAATATTACGGCAGTAACGTTAGATGAAAATACATATGTTGTTGCTACAAGATTTAACGGAACAGACGTTCACTTGTGGGACGGTACAGTTATAGGCGCTGATTCAAGCGTATCTTTCGGTAGTCATCTTGATCTAATATCAAGACAAAATAGAAACTTAAAAATGGTAGCTGGCGGTACTTGGAGTTGGAACTCTGGTACTGGTGATTTATCATTTACAGCAGATGCTTATATCCAAATACCAGGACTTGCAGACGTTAGAAATACAATACAACAATCTGTTCAAAGCCCTATAAATTTATCGGCTGGAGATGTTGCTTATGTTTCTATTAATAGAGCAACGGGAGCTGGAGCTAACTTAACAGTATCAACTTCAGCAATCGCCTCATTAGTATTGACTGATGATATAATTGTTATTGCTCGTAGAATAGGCGCTATTGTTTTAGTAGGTAGTAGCTCATTTAGTTTAATAAACGGTGAAAGTAAAGAACTTGACGCCGGCGCTTCAGTAGAAACAAGATCATTTACTGGACAAACAAACGCCGCCGACGCCGCTCCAACATATTCTTCTAGTATTCGTGGTACTGCCGCTGAAAGTTTAGAAGCAAGATCAGGCGCTCTTACTCTTTCTATGGGAGATGGTCAAGAAGATAGATCAGCGTATTTTAGATCAGACGACCCAGTAACTTGGACTGGAACTCAAATTGAGTTTACAGCTAATATTGTATTAGAAATAATAAATACTGTTACAGGAACCTTAACGGCTCACACAATCTTAGCAGCCGGCTCTCCAGTGGCTTTAGCTGACGGTGAGAGCGCTTACATTGCGATTGACAGAACGGCAGCTTCTGAAAACGTATCTGTTGTAAAAAGTGGCACGGTAGCGATACCTGCTCAAACAGAGTCAGATAAAGACGTTTTTATCTTTGGTCGTCGTAAAGATACTGCCGGTGCTGTTGCTTATTTACATTTACCTCTTCATAAACAAGTTTTAAATACTGGACAAAGCGTTCAGCTTGGAGCTTCTGGCGGCGGCGACGGCGGTGTTACTGCAGATACATATTTCTTCAGAAACGCTGATAATGAAATTGATTTAACTAAATGGACTACAGGAACAAACGCAACTTTGAGTAATGCAAACTTTGCAACTCCAGGTGCTATAGTTGGTACTTATGTAAAAGAAACCGTTAACCATTTAAGCGGAGATGAATCATATGCTTTAAAAAGTACAACCGCTAATGACTTTGTTGTTTCGGAAGTAATAACCTTACAAAAACGATCTCAAGAAAAAACAAACGTAGTTAAGTGTGAATTTACATATGGCGGCGCTGATGATGATATTCAGCCATTTATGTGGGACGTTACTAACGATGTATTATTAAGTACCTCATTAGATTTAATTAAAGCAAACGCTAATAGTACAACATTTACTATGCAAGCTCATGTTAATAGTACTGTTGATGATATTAGAATTGGTTTTCATGTTTTAGTAACTAATACCTCTGATCTAGTGTTTGATGACTTAAGTGTTTCTGACAATCCGTTTGTGTTTAAAGATTTATTCGATTCTCAATATATCCACCAACACACATCTAACGGTTTAGGTTCAACCGATAATAAAATCGGTAGAATGACAACAACAGCTGTTAATAGTGGTGCTCTTTTGATTGATATTGCAGATACCGCCGCTGAAGGAACTACATATACTGCTGTAAGAGACTGTACTGTTATAGTGGCTATTAGTCATAACGCAAACGCCGCATCTAGATTTGGTTTATCTTTAAATAGTAATCAGCTTACTACAGCAATTGAAACGATAACCGCAGGTCATAGAATAGCTCTGACGCACGCTCAAAACGGAACTAACGGAACTCAATCAACATCAGCCACAATTAAAATGGCTAAAGATGATGTTCTTCGTAGACATAGTGACGGTACTGCAGATGGTACGGCGGCTAGATCAAGCATTACTATCACGGCTGTGGCAGGTACAGAACACATTATATCTGCCGCTAAGTCAAACATGTCAAACCCAGTAGATTACACTCCAACAATCACTGGTTTTGGTACTCCAACTGGTGTTAATTTTGAATGGTCAAGGCTTGGAAAGTTTCTAATAGTTGACGGTAAATTAACTGTAGGGACATCAACGGCAGTTGAAGCTCAAATAACACTACCCTCAGGGTTAACAATAGCACTTCCACACTCTACTACTCAAGTAATAGGGAATGGAGCTAGATCGACTACTAGTGCTGAGTACGATCTTGTATTAGGAACGGATGGCGACACCTTTGTTAATTTTGGTAGACAAGATGCTAGTGGCGGCGGTTTATCCGCTGTAAATGGAAATACGTGGTCTAGTGGTGATTTGTCTTTTCACTTCATGGTCCCTATTGCTGAGTGGAGTTCAGATGTTACTTTATTAGCTGGAATCCCTGTACAAAAAGTAGCCTACGTTAAAGACGTAAAAACAACAACAACTCAAGGTGGAACTTTCACCTCAAGCGCCCCTAGAACTAGAGACCTCAATGACGTATCTGGAGATTCTGAAATAGTATCAGTTTCATCTAACCAATTTACATTAGGTGCAGGTAAGTATGCGATAGAGTGGAGCGCTCCAGGAAACAACGTAGGTAATCATCAATCTCATTTAAGAAACACGACAGATTCAACAAACGATATTATAGGCAGCGTGATAGTTATGAATGGTGGAGAAATCAACACTATATCTTCTTTTGGTTATGGTACAATAACAATAACTTCTTCTAAAACCTTTGAAATACATCATGAGTGTAGTATAACGGGAACAACCACTGGTTTTGGCGGCGCTGGTAGTTTTGGAACTGGAGAAGTGTATACTCAGGTTAAAATAACTAAACTTATATAGGGAAATATATGACTTTACAAGATATAGATTTAATGCAAATTGAAGATCATGAATATAAATTGAGAGAAAGACTCCTACCTAATGAAGAGCCAACGTCTGAAGAGCTAGCGGCTGAGTTTGAAATTTACAAAGATGAGCTTCGAGCGGAAGAAGAAGCTAGACTTGTAGAACTTGCCCGTATCCAAGACATCAAAGATCGTTGGGCAGGTTTGGCTGATTTAAATATGACCATGATGAGATTAGGTCACGATCAAACTATCCAGAACTATGCCTTAGAACTTACAAGAATTATAGAAGAAAACGATCAAATTAGATTAGCTGAATTAGAATCAGATGACGCTGTATATAGGTTAGAAATGACGGCTCAAGGTCGTATTGATAAATTAAACTCTTTGCGTGATAAAAGAAAACCTCTCCTAGAAGAAGCTGATCATCAAATTAATATCTTAGAAGATGACTCATCAGATACAGCCTCATGGAGAGTCTATAGAAAAGCTCTTAGAGCCGCTACAGACGCCTATAAGAAGGTTGATGGAAGCCCTAAGGTCTCAATTGACGGTCTAGTTGTAGACTCTTTTACCTTCCCTAGTAAGCCCTAAGAAAGGTTTTGCCGCCGCCTCTAAACATAACGTAGTCTCTATGACGGATGTATGTATGGTAGGTTCTTAAGCAGCTATCTTTTTCATACCCTAACTTACTGTCACATCTATGTATAGAAGTTGTTTCTCCGGCGCAGCCAAACAATAGAAATAAAAATATTAATTTTTTCATCTTTTTCTCTCCCAATTTTGTATTTCAAAATCCCCATCATCGCTACGAATAAGTTCCATCTTAACCATGGCAAAATCATCTTCATAGTGAGGGAAATAAGTGTGAGCTTTTCCAGTATATTGCATTTGACTAATCAAAATTTCATTCATATGAGGTAAAAAGTAGTCATATATTTGTTCGCCGCCGGCAATATAGACGTTTTGATCTACGGTTTTGACAAAATTAGCTAAATGATAGGCGTTCTCTATTCTTCTCACAAAGAAAACATTTTTATAACCTGCTTGTGGAGCTTTATAGCTACTAATAACTATAACTTTCCTATTAGGTAAGCCGTTTGGAATAGACTCATAGGTTTTACGCCCCATAATTACAACATGACCTCTAGTTGTATTTTTAAAGTGACGCATTTCTTCTTTATTTTTCCAAGGCAGCTTACCTTCAAGCCCTATTTGGTTATGCTCACCAACGGCGGCTATTCCAATTAAATTCATACAGCAACCTTACCTTTTATAGTGTTGTGAGACCTGTAGTTTTTCAAATTAATCCAAGTTTTTATCGTATCCCAGTCCATTTCTTGACAGTATTCATCAACAAAACCCATCAATTCACCTTGTTTTAATGTAATTTCAAGCTCTGGGAGCTTTAAAGGACTTCTCTTAAGCATTTCTTCAAACTTAGGTATATGATTTTTATAAATATGAACGTCACCGAACGTATGGACAAATTCTCCAACCTCGAGACCACACTCGTTAGCAACTAAGTGAGTTAAGGCGGCGTATGAGGCGATATTGAAAGGTACTCCTAAAAACAAGTCGGCAGACCTTTGATATAGCTGGCAAGAAAGCTTACCATTTCTAACGTAGAATTGAAATAGTGTGTGACACGGCGGTAAAGCCATATTGTCAACCTCACCTACGTTCCAAGCGCTAATAATAATCCTACGTGAGTTTGGATTTGTTTTTATAGTGTGAATAGCATGATCAAGTTGGTCGATATAGTTATCATGCATAATTTCCCCATGACATACTTCAGGCGTCCCAATCCAAGCTCTCCATTGTTGACCGTAAACTGGACCTAATTCTCCAGCATCATCAGCCCACTCATCCCAAATTTTAACATTATGGTTTTTCATAAACTTAATATTGGTCTCGCCACGCATAAGCCACAAAAGCTCTATTAAGACTGACTTCCAATGAGTTCTCTTAGAAGTTACTAATGGAAAGCCTTTAGAAAGATCAAAGCGCATTTGTCTGCCGAACACAGATATAGTTCCAACGCCTGTTCTATCGTCAGATTCTGTTCCGTTCTTTAATATGTCTCTTACAAGCGCTCTATATTGTTTCACAGCTTCTCCACCTCATTCTCATCAACATGCAAACTAGTTTTAGGCAAAACTTTTACTTCTAAATAGTAGGTTTCAAATCCTTTTTCGTATGAAAAATACCTTACGCCATCTTTTATTACTTTTTTAGCAAAATCATCTTTAGTATCTTCCTTAGAGCAAAAATAAAACGCAAAACCACAGTAAGCACATAGGGCTGTAAGTATTGCAAAAAGTCCTATCATGTCTTGAATACTGTAGTGCATTAGCAAACACCTTTCATGCTGCGATCTTCTTCAGTTTCTTCAAACAATTCTTGAAGCATTTCGTACTCTCTTTTAGAGATCAAATTTGGATGATCAACGACTAAAAATTCTTCGCCGTGCTCTAAAACATGATAGCCAGAAGCCGTAAAAGCACCGTCAATACAGTTGGGTTCTTCTAAATTTGAAATAGGCTCTTTAGTTCCCATCCTAACAAAATAGTGAAGACTTCCGTTTTGATCTCCACCTAAATGTCTTGCAAAAGGCTTTAGTTTTTCTAAAGATTTAAGTTTTACAGATTTTACAGTTACTTCTTTCATAGATCGTTTATTCCCATATATTCAAGCTCACCTTCAGATGTGAAGTGAAATTGAACATTGTTAGCCTTGATCAACATTACTAAGTTGTCCGTAGACATCTCATGCTCATAGTCAATCTCAGCGTTGGTTAACATTCTTTCTACTGACTGCACGTCAGTTACAATTACAAAGTCCTCATCCTTACTATTTTGCACGTCCTACTCCATCGACTTTTTGTACGGCTTCTACCGCTTTATTTATAATACCATTAGTTTGACCAATATTCAACCTAATAAATTTTTTATTTTTATCTTTAAATTCTATATACTTTACTTCAGCCTTATCAAACAATTTCAGCATCTTATCATCAACTTCAGCACAGTAAAACATACCTTTTTCTTGAACGTCAGTACCTAAAAGGTAAGATAGCTTATGTAAACTCTCACGATTTTGGTCTAATGAGTTTTTACCCAAGTGCATAAACTCATCTAAATTTATATTATTCAATACGTCAGTGATGAGATTTTGAGAGGGTTTTGAGATAGTTGCATTTTCATACATCGCCTCCTCAGAAAAATGTCTATAATCCACAGGACAGTTGGTAGCAATCCACCCAATACGAGCGCCAGTTAGCCCTAAGAGCTTCGAGAAAGACCCTACGTAAACGCTATGGTCTGGCTGAATAGCAGGACAGGCGTTATATATTGTATTGTGATATACAGCATCCCAAACTATAGGTGGTTTTTTATCCAAAACACTCTTAATCGAGCCTTGAAACTGGTTTCCAAAAGGGTTGGCAGGACTATCAACAATAGCCATAGCATCGCCCCAAACTTCTTCATATCCTTTTAAATCAACGGCGTTATGTATTAAATCATTCTTTTTAATCATATGCGGATAGTAAGGATATCCAAACTTACCAGTAATGACTGTATCGATTCCGTCAAACCTATGCCAAGCTCTCATGATAGTATTTAACGCTTGAGTAGCTCCGTTAGTAATTATATAGTAATTATATCGATTACCCGTAGTATGCTCTGTTATAGCCCTTACACAGTCTAATAATTTAGCTTTACCGTCTGTTGGAGCGTAGTTCATAGACTTAATCTTAGGTCTTTGAAAACCAAAGTGAGGCTTGTACATATTATCCAATATTTCCAATAAAAAATAAGGGTCTCCCCAACCTAAATCTAAATCACCCACGCTTAGCTTCCTTTGATTTTTTAAAAGGTTTATATGTAATCGTTATTTCATAATATTCATCTTCAAGACCTTTCCAGGGAGCCTCTCTAAGATGGGGTAAACAGCTAGTATCTTTTCCAGCCTGAACTTCTTTCATTTTTTCTAAATCTTCCTGGTCAACGTATAGTTTCATGCTTTCTCCGACTTTTCCATTTTGTTAATATGAAAATTCTTTTTTATGGAAAAGATTTCATAAATCAATTCTTGCATACGCTGCTCTGAAAGTCCATAGATTTTTCTTAAATCTTCCACTTTTTTATTTTTATACTCTTCAAACTCTTTTTCAACTTGAATATCAATCATAACGCTTTTGACGTTCTCAATAGGTATGATATCATCTAATTCAGGACAGTACCCTGTATGCTCACAAACCAAAGTATTAATAGCACCCTTAGCTTCAATACTGTATACTGGCAGTCTGACCCACTTGTGGATTTTTCCATCTTTCTTAAACTTTGCAAGCCTATCGGTTTCTTTTTTAATAACTTTCTTTAAGGCAGATTTTGATTTTAAGTTTTTAACAATAACAGCTATAACAACTAGCGTGAAATACAGCACAATCAAAGTCGCCACACCTAATATTAATAGTGAAATGTTATTTGATAACACTTAAAGCCTCCTTGCTTATTTTTTGAAGCTGTCCTATAGCAATTATACTACCGACAAAACTATATAGCATTATAGAGCCTAATAAAATATCGCCCAACACAACAAAGACGGCAGCTAATGTAGCAGCCAATAACACTCTTTTACAACATATCCAAAAACTTAATCTTTCTATATTTTCACTACCGAGTCTTTCAATATGTTTAGCTTTCCCATCCTCATCCATAGTTTGCATCTGTTCTTTCAAACTTTTGTAGTCATTTAAACTCATAACCCAAAACACAAGTACCAATACAGTTATGAGAATATTACTGGGAATACCTACGATTATATACAAAGTTCTAGCATTATCTAGATATTGTAGGTATTCATGCGCCGGATTGAACGCAGTATATATTAAACATCCGTAAAACACCCAATAAATTACCGTAATTAATTTTGCCCACATTTACTCTTCTCCTTTATTTTTTTTACCTTTTAAATTATCCCAATCACCGTCAAACACCTCATCAGCAAAACCAATCTTAACTGCTTCTTTAGAGTCAAAATAGACCTCTTCCTTGTAAGCCATCTCTTTAATTAGCCATTCTTTAAGTCTTTTACGAGACCAAGATTTCTTAGAGCCTTGCTGCTTTAGATTATCAATATAAACACCTAACATCTGGTCGCCGGCTTTTTTAACCTCAACAGCCTCTGTTAGGTATTGTTTTACAGTACCGCCTCCAAACATGGTGCCTTCGTGAAACATAAACGTGCTATGAGGCATCATAATTCGCCTGTGAGCGGCTAAAAAGATCAAAGAAGACATAGACCTTGCATGTGTGTATGAAAGGATTGTAACATGCTTAGGACACAGCCTAATGGCGTCATATATAGCCATACCCTCAGCCCAATGACCTCCACAAGTCTTCATATGAATCAATATAGGGTCATCGCCTTTCTTTTTAATTAATGTTTGCAAGTTTTTAATAAATCTACCTGCCATAATATGCTCAACTCCTGGCTCTTCATCGCCGTCAGAGCCAGTACCGGCGCTATACTCTCTAGCTCCAATGAGATATATCTCGTTATTCTCATAATCCAGATCATACTCTTGCATAGTAAAGATCGGGTCGTCAATCTTATATCTATGACTGTCTTTTTTGTGCTTGTCTTTTTTATGATTCATATTTTCCTCACGATTGCCTTTGCGCTCTTTTATACGCATGTTTCATAATTGTTTTCCACTCTCTTTCTCCAAAATCTCTGTCAGGAGTGAAAAATTCTTCAGTATATGCTATGATTTGATCTCCATCGAATCCGCTTTTAGCCAACTCCATTGCGATTCCAAACCATTCGTTGTTTCTTCCCTTATCTTCATCAATTCCATTCGCTAGCTTATCTAAAACCCACTGAGGAATTCCATTTACAGCTCTTGGCGTTGATGCTTTCTTATGTTTTCTCTGCTCAGCAGGGTTAAGCTCTGGATGTTTTTGCAACCATTTTGCTAATTCATTATATTTAACCCTTCCATTGAATTCTAAGAGTTTTTGCATCTGTTTCTTACCGTTTGGTCTCATATTGTGAGGGAATCTAATCGATCTAGTAGGATTTTTAGCAACTTGATCGGCTTTTGGCAAGATATTTAATATCCATTCAGCAATATCACGCCATATATCCTCAGAAGGTAGCTCTTGCTCTAGTACAATTCCAAAATGCAGCGATTTATTGCCTGAAAACGTGCAAATTGAATACGGTAATTTACTCTTTTTAATGTAAGCCATCTGCTCTGATAAGGCTCCATCATCAAGCTCTACCATAAAAGAACGGAAGGCTGTTACGTTAGAGTCTCTTCTAAAACCTTTTACTGGATTGATCGACATTAAACATATGTCTGTTTCATTAATATATTCATTTTCAATCCCATCCGTTGGAGATACCTGTTCAATAGCTCCGTTTAACATAGTTTGTGGAATAGAATGATATCCATAATCATTGTGAGAGACGCAAACCTGTTCGTCCGGCTCAAAAAACAAATCAATAATTTTTTTAGTACATTCTCTCATTAAAACCTTTTGATAAAATTATCTTTAGCTAATTCAAAAATTGCTACCTTCGCTCCCCTGGGAGATTCTGGATATAAAAGACTAACTATCATATTACCGTGAACCTTTCGAGCAGCTTCAAACTCTCTACCCCAAGCAGACGCATTATATATATCGTATCCCCAATATAATTTAAATTTAAGCCTAACTAATGCATAATAAAAGTCCATTTCATCTAGTTTTATCATCTGTTCTTGCAATTTTGTTACAATAATCAGTAATATTTTGGTAAAAAACCCAATATCTGCATCAGTTTTCATTGTTTTCTCCCTCATTAAAGATATTTCCCATCAATTCTGCGTGTTTTTTAGCTTCTTTTCTAACTCTAGTTCTAGTCATAAAGTCCTGACTATAATTTATATATCTTCCTTTATCGTAGCCTGTTATAACTGAAATCCCAACGGCTCCTTTAAATCTATTCTTGCGAAAAATCCACTCTGTTCTAAGATTTTCTCGGTCAGCTTTTACTTCTATAGCAGTAGTTGCATGGTTCATAACGGCTTTAAACTTTTCAATTCGATCTTTAAAAGAATCGTTGTCACCGTTTGAAGCTTTTAACTGCGAAAATAATAGTATTGGAGCTGGGTATGAGCCTTTCCAATTATCTAAAAAAGTTCCTAATCGATCTAACACCATCCATTGAGCTAAGTTTGGTATCTCAATTGAAGTTTTAATATTCTGAACATAGTCAATAACTATCGCATCATACGTGGGTTTTGTTCCCATTTGACTTACAAGAGTATTGCATATTGCCTGAATACCTTCTAACGTTGTTGTTGTTCCTCCAATACCGTTGAACTTATCATCAATAATTTCAATCCTTTTCATCAGTATTGGGTATAGTTCATTACATTTAGCCAGCTGCTCTGGGGTTACCTCGTCATGATTTGTGTAAGCCCAATTGTTGAGTAAAAATATCACACGATTTAGAATATCCGTAGAGTACTCTTCATTAGTGATTACTAAAACTCTTTTACCTTGCTTAATGTAAGATTCAACAAAGTTCGCAACAGTTGTAGATTTACCAGTTCCTGTTTCAGCGCCAAACAAGATAATGTTCCTTGGAAACAAAGCAACCTTATCTTTAAATACTTTCATACTTAAAAATGTAGCGGCTTCTTTAGCTAGTTTGATATACTCTTCATTTTCAATAGATAGTGAAGCGGCTCGAGTTGCTATATTCTCACCTATCGGCAATACATCAAAGGCATTTTGCTGCTCTTGTCTCTTCGTCAGCTCACTATACTGAATATCAACCCTAGTCTTGCGAAGCTCATACTCTTTATCTTTGAGAATTTCACCCTCAGCAATCGCTTCTTTGATAGGATTTGTTAAACTATCTTCCACTACAGACCTA
>Ga0233415_10000040_pt1 | contig 59036 bp, 80 predicted proteins | sample Na_anoxic_12_MG_FD_188631 | JGI IMG/M metagenome (GOLD analysis project Ga0233415, IMG submission 188631) | Seawater microbial communities from Saanich Inlet, British Columbia, Canada - Na_anoxic_12_MG | ecosystem: Environmental > Aquatic > Marine > Inlet | place: Canada: British Columbia...
TCTACATCATTGTCATAACAACCCCATTTTGTACCCCAATTGTGATTGCACCAACCATACCAATTATCGTAGCCATACTTTTCTTTTAACTCTTTTGACTTCTGTTTCTGCCACTCTGGTTTTGCGGTTTCTGATCCGCTCACTGATTCGTTTAACTCTTCAGGCATTGGGAAGTAGTATCTGCATAGACCTGCTTCTGCTATTTCTTTTAACTTATCGGCATACTTTTCTTCAACCGATATTGTATTGTATGTATGATTTGGCATATCTATTTGTTTTTATTGTATTCATTAATAAATTCTACTACTGCATTGTATAACCCTCTCTTGTCGCAGGATATCATATTCTTTTTAATATTATCAGCTGAGGTGTCTCTTGCGTCTAATCTCTCTAAGCACGATTCAGCCACCGGCATCAACCAAGCCCAAGAGTTACTGAAGTCTCCAATCGGAAGTCCTCCTTCTGTATGCTCAAAGTTATAGTCACCCATAAATTCTGCTATCAGTTTATTAGCATCAATACGGTGCATCTTACCATTGTCTTTTGCCCATATCTTTCTATTTAAAGATTGTTGTTCTAAAATTTTTTGTCTTGTAGTTTTCATATCTCTGCTATTAAGTTGGTTAACATTGCATCAAGCATTGGATTATCCAAAGCCATTGTACATAGTTCATCTGAGCCTAGTATACATTGGTATGCGACATCTTCACTAGGGAACGTTGTCATCTCTATGTTATACTCACTCTCTACGTGTAACACGCACACCCCCGAAGGTAATGTGACTAACTGAATTGATTTGTTCATAACTTTTATTTGGTTTTATGAGGTTCACTCGGGTGAACCTCTGATTTGTATTTACTATATTGACCAACTTTCTTCAAGGTTAAACCTCTTTATCTCACTATCTGATACGTATGCCGATATCAACCACGAGTCATCACAGTCAGACATATTACTCTTTGCTTTCCCGAAGTCTATACTGATGTGTCTACCTAATAGCAATCTAAACTCTGATATAAACTCAGATACCTCCTCTGTGTCTCCTCTGAAGAATGTGCTTATCTCTTGGTCATATCCCTCCTCAGACCTATTCTTTACTAGGTCAAGTAGATTCATCACGTCTCCGATTGCATACTCTTCCTCACACCCCATATGCTCATCCTCTAGGTACTTACGTCTATCCTCTAAGATTTCTTTTAGGTAATCAATTCTTCCGATTACATCTTCGCTGCCTTGAATAGCCTCTGCTATTTCTTCTACCGTTAATTGAATTTCTGATTTCATAATGTTTATTGTTTGATTAGTATTTGATTAGCACTACTGCAAAGGTCGTGCCAAACTATTTTCACCACCTCATCCCCACATCATTAACGATGTGAGGCAAGGTTCAAACTAGATTCACCCTATGAGATTAGGATGTACCAAATAACGTGGTACCCTCCTATCCCAACTGCAATGGGACTCAGTAGAATGATTGCGTCAACTAGCCTTGACGATGGCTCAAATAATCCTCTCATAGTATTAATTTAATTGGTTTCTACCACCCTAACCCCGAACCATTTACGGTTCGAGGTGCTAGGTGGTTCACTCGGGTGAACCTATTTAATAGTTAGTTAATTTCAAATGATGAAAACTTAACCAATCAGACCAACATATGTTATAATTTTTATATCCTAACTTTTCAATCTCTTTTTCAATCTCTTCGTCATTTAATATCTCATTAGTGTAAACCTTTACATAAATTGGTTCTCTATCTTTACCGTAAATGCAAACTTCAACGAATAACTTTTCCTTTGTCATATCTATTATTTTAATTGGTTTCTACCACCTCAAGCCCATACCCCGAAGGATATGAGCGTTATTGCGATGGTTCACTCGGGTGAACCTATTCCTTACCTAGAATACTATCAAGAGACATATCTCTCACCTCTCCTAAATCCTCTAGGCACTTTGCAGTCTTGACCTTGTGTATCCAATCGGCAACCTCATCAGCAGGCACCCACCCCTTTACAACATCATCCTCAATGACCAACCACTCACTACCCTCTCCGAATATCGCTATCTCAGAACTTGCCGACCTCCAAGATTCCTCATTCATTTCAACACCTATAGGTGTATCAAAACATCTCCTTTCGCAGTAGTTCTTAACCCCGAATTGAATTGATATTGTTAACCCATTTTCAAAGGTCATACTAAATCCACTATTGTTGTGTACGCTTAACATATTGTTTAATTTAATTGGTTTCTACCCCGAAATCCCCACTACCCGAAGGTAGTGAGGTTCTTGAGGTGGTTCACTCGGGTGAACCTATACGAGACTATGCTCACGCAGTATCTCAAAGGCTCTCTCACTGTCTACGTTCCACTTGTACTCACTTACTGAGGCTAATCGCTCGAGGTAGTTCTGAATGTACTTGACTAGGTCAGTGTCATTGCTATCAATCGCATTACCTAGATGCAAGGTCAATACATTTTCGTGGATGTCCTCATCGTTGAGGATGATGTTTGTTAGTTCAAAATTTCTCATTTTACTTGATTTTATTGGTTACACCCCCAATACCCCGCATCAGTTACGATGCGAGGCGATAGGGGTTCACTCGGGTGAACCTTATTTTACTGCAACCTTCTTAGGTGCTTTCTTAGGTGCTTTGTCACTAGCAGACTGCAGACCTTGAAGAACTAGAGCCTTGAAAGTGTCAATAGATTTGATAATTGCTTGAGCCTCGTTCTTGGTCTTGATTGCACCATTGCTAGTCAAGTCTACACGAACATCGTGTACAATTTGGTCAATCGTCAATTTCAGTTGAAACATACCCTTTGAAGTCTCTTTTTCGTGTACCTCAACCTCCTCAGATTCACCACCACCATTCTTAGCAACATCACTCAAGTACTTGCAGAAGTTTTTAATGCTTCGAGCAACTGACTTGCCCTCCTCCTCCAATGCCTCACATCCCTTGAGGAAGTTATCACGTTGCGGCTTTGTGGCTTTCCCGATTTTGATGTACTCAGTGTACCCTCCGAATGACATCCCTAGAACCTCCTTCACGAATTCCTTCTTAGTCATCTTAGCCTCTAACTTTGTGAGACCTTCTTTGAAAGCCTTACTACTGATGTACTTGTCCACCTCGACCAAAGCCTTTCCACTTCGACAAGAGTCCTCAAAGCCTTTCTTTACTGCTTGTCTCTCAATCTTACGAGCCTCTTCGAATGCTACGATTTGCTTGTTCCCTTTCAACATTGTTTTGATACCTTTTAAATTTTTCATTTTGTGTGCCACACTAGGTAGTAGCGTCTCCATTTGTTTTGATTATTAATTGATTCTTATTTGGTGAGGGTAGTGCAAACATCGTGCCAAACTCCTCCCACCACCAAATCCCCGCTAGTTTCCTAGCGAGGCGGTGGTTCACTCGGGTGAACTTATAGGTTATGGAAAATAAGATTAGCCTTAGCCTCGCTCCTATCCTCTAAGTCCATCTGAAATTTATGAGCCTCACTACCTTTCTTCATTAACCACTCAGTCATTACTAGTTGCTCATTAATATCTTCACATCCCCAAAAAGCAACCCTTGAACCATCTATCTTAACGTACATTGTCAAGGTGAAGGGCATAGTGCGATTCCCACTCATATTATTGATTTCGATTCGTATGTTAACGTCTACGTCTACAAGGTTACTACCATCTCTTAGTATACCCTTGAGGTTATGCGCTCTGTTTACTTCCTCTGTCCATACTACCTCTTTTAACTTGCTTAAAAATTCTTTTACGTTGTTCATAATGTTTATTATTAAATGATTATTATTTGATTAGGGATATTGCAAACGGTGTGCCAAAGATTCAATCCTCTGTATCCATTACCTACACTATGATACAGAAGGCGTTACATCTGAGCGTTCCTATAGCAATTGTTTAGAGGGGAGGAAATCGGGGGAGGGGCTATCCCTTCCCTCTCTATGTCCCCCATAGTATAGGGGGTAGGGGGTAGGGCAAAGGGTGAAGGGGCAAGGGGTGTAGCAAGGATACTAGACGTAGCAAGGGGTAGGGCGTATGGTTCACGCAGGTGAACCTAGTAAAACGCCAAAAAATCCCAACAAGCCTAGCCAATAGCATAGGGGGGTAGGTCAAATATATCCGTTTCCGTAGAGGGGGTACAGCGCGTGCAGCCATATAGAACCCAAACACTGTAGGCATCTGAAAAAAATTTGTACCTTTGTTAAAAAGAAGCTATGATGGACAAGATGAGTAGAGACCCAAAGACATCAAACTATGTTGACGGTCTAAGTATAAAGCAGGGTCGTTTAATTAATGAGCGTCCAAATGGAATGACAGGAATTCAGGAGGCAGCTAACCTTAGACGAATGAAAAAGAATACATATAAGGAGCAGTGTATTGCAAATGGAATTGAGATGGCAGAGATGCGAAAAGATATGAGAAAGATGTTCTAATATATTTTGATTTGATGATTAATGATTGAGGCCCTCCTAGTTGAGGGTCTTTTTTTGGTCATTACTTTTTGGACGTTTTGATTATTACTTTACTATTGGTGTCGATTATTGACATTTTAATGTCGATTTAGTGTCGATAATAAATAGTTAACTAGCTGATTATCAATAGTAGTGTCGAAAATGTCGATTTCAAAAATGAAATAGCCACAAGAAAAAGTTACACGTTAAAAGGGAAATAGAGAGAGAGATAGGGGAAGAAAAGATTCGGCACTATAGCATCAGTGTATTAGCTCTGTGGATGGAAGTAGTATTCCTTTAGATGTATTGTTGTCTCCACCCACAACATCTCTCCTTGTGTTTAGATACTTTCTACACTTCTCTTTTAGCTTTGATGTTTCAATGATGTGGTATATATCATTTATAACTATGCAGTAATATTCTGACTGAGTGGTTGTGATACCACTTGGCTTGTTTCGGCTCTCGTACTCTATAAATATATTTCCTGTGTCCTGAGCCTTTCTATCAAACTTAACCTCTATTCTTTTTTCGTGAAATATTTTTGATAGTTCTTGTTCTTTTGCTTGACCTATCTTCAGGTCGTATTTAAAGTCTGAGCAGTAATCCATATCTGTAAAGTTAAAATAATATGTTATCTTTGTAGCAAATAATTAAATCAAATCATATGAGTAGTAATCAGTTGGGGTTCACCCCTAAGAACTTGGACTTCGGCTCTGAAGGACAAAAGAAATTAATCAGAGGTATAACAAAGATGGCTAACGCTGTGAAGAGCACGTTAGGTCCTAGTGGTAACACTGTGCTTATTGAGTCACCTCATCACACCCACGGTATAACAGTAACCAAGGATGGTGTGACTGTGGCTAAGAGCATTGACCTGTTGGACCCGGTGGAGAACTTAGCGGTACGTATGATGCGTGAGGCTGCGGATAGGACCGCAACGAGTGCGGGTGATGGTACGACCACCTCTATAGTATTGACCGAGGCATTGGTTACCAATGGCATCAGTATGTTAAATGACAACCCTGAGGTTAGTCGTGTTGACGTGTTCAGGCATATGGTATCCTTGACTGAGGGTATTGTTGCTAGCTTGAAGAAGAAGAGTCGTAAGGTTACCAAGCAGAGGCTACTTGATGTGGCTACAATATCTGCGAACAATGACAAGGCAGTAGGAAAGATTATTGCGGACGTTCACACTGAGGTGGGGGAGAATGGGATAGTGACGGTGGAGAAGTCAATGACCCACGAGACCTACTCGGAGGTGACGAACGGTGTGAAGGTTGACAGGGGGTATACCTCTCCGATGTTCATAAACAACCACAAGCGTGATGAGTGTATAATGGAGGACGTATATATCTTGGTGAGTGACGCTGAGATATCAAACATACTACAGATTGAGAACATATTGAAACCAATCATACAGGGTGGGAAGAAGCTACTTATTGTGGCACCCGCTAGCACTAATGTTGTAAACACATTGGCTGCGAACGTAATGAAAAGTAAACTGAGTATGTGTAATGTTGCACCGCCCAACTTCGGGTACAAGCAGCACGAGCTAATGCAGGACATTGCATTGAGCGTAGGAGCCACATACTTCTCAGAGAAGACAGGGGATGACTTGAGTCTAATTAACTTTAGCGATTTGGGGCACGCTTCCAAGGTGATAGTTGGAAGGGACTCAACGGTCATCCTCAAGGACGATGACAGTAACAACGCTGAGATAGAGGAGCGTGTTGCTGAGCTATGGGTACAGCACGACAACAATCATCACAAGCAGGAGAAGGAGTTTATCCTTACGAGGATAGCGTCCCTGACGGGAGGGATTGGTGTCATCTATGTTGGTGGTAACACTGACCTAGAGCAGAAGGAGCTGTTCGATAGGGTTGACGATGCGGTGTGTGCCGTTCGGTCAGCTATGGAGGAGGGTATCCTTCCGGGTGCAGGGGTAGCACTCCACGATGAGTGTGAGCGATTGCTTTCAGATAAGGGTAGTGATATTTCGAGTTCGAAAAAAATTGCTTACGCAATTTTAAGCTGTGCCCTACTGTCACCTATGACGCAGATATTCAACAACGCAGGGCTTACACACGAGACGGTGGACACTGACAAGGTTGGTGGCTCAATGGGATACAATGTTAAGACGGGTGAGTATGGTGACCTGTATAAGATGGGTGTCATTGACCCGGTGAAGGTTACACGTAGTGCATTGCAGAACGCAGTAAGTGTTGCGGTGACGATGTTATCAACTGACGCTATTGTTACAATGGCAAGAACATATGAGGCGCAATGAGAGAGAGTATAATCAAGAGGCTTATTGAGCTGCACCCTAATGACGCTGACCTAGGTAATAGTGTTCGTGAGCTGTATAAGAAGCGGCTGTATAATCGCAACACGGTACTACGCTATGCGTTATGGGGAGGGTTGTTCTACCTAGCGGTGGTAGGGGCAGTGTTATTGTTGGTGTTATTAAATAAATATTAGTATGAGACCTATAGGAAAGAATATAGTTATTGAGACCATTGATGAGGAGGTAAAGACCTCATCAGGTCTATTGCTATCTGCAGAGGATGCGGGTAGCTTCAGGTACAAGAAGGGCAAGGTTGTAAAGCCGGGCAGTGACGTATCAGTTATCGGTGAGGGTGATATGATATACTACGACAAGAGGTCGGGGTACACTATGATAATCAATGACGAGCCATACACCATTATTCAGGAGCGTGACGTGGTAGTGGTTATTTAATTTTATTATCTTTGTAAAAAGATTATTATGAAAGGAGACGGTAAGAAAAAAGGAAACAAAAGAAAACACAAAATGCCAATGGTAAGCAGAGACGTACCTCTTCCTAAAACATTGCCTGAAAACCTTAAGCCTTACGACATCAACAATGACGGTGTTCTTGATGACAAGGAAAAGCGTATTATGGTAGAGAGTAAAAAAATGGTAAGGCTTTTAAAAAAAGCACCCCGTAACTAATTATTCAATCTCTGTTGTCTTATAGATGCATTCATCTCCTTGATAAAGTTTCTATAGACCTTATCTGAATATTTTACATTACGTTTGAACATAGGATTCTTAGATGGTGAGGTAGGTATCTCTTCACCATTTAGTTTCTTGTACAGCGAGTCAATCATTCGCTTGGTCTTATACGAGAGTGTGTATAGTGCCTTTCGTTTTCCCATATGCTTCCTGAATACCTCAATCCATTTATCACGCCTTAGTCTATCGAAGCGTGTCACATCCCAACTTAGTAGCTCATTAAACTCTTGGAACTTATCCTTAGAGAAGTAGTCCTCTGTGTAGAGGAATAGTAACATATCAAGGTCTGCCTGTGTGAGTCCATACTTAGACTTGATGAACTGACGTATGACCCTCCAATACTTTAGGTAATCTGATTTCATTAAATTTAATTTTGTAAATTTGTGTAAATATAAAAAAGTTATGGCAAAGGATTACAATAGCTACACATTTAGAAACAAAGCAGTTGACAATATCCAATCAAGGACTAACACTGCAAATGACCCGGACGATAAGAAGAAGAATAATCGTGCAACGCGTACAACTAATTCTGACGGTTCTGTTACTAAGACAAGAAGAAAGCGGAGTGGTGATGTCGTTGTAAAAACTGTAAAAAATCCAAAGCGTGTTAAGAGCGACCCAACCCCTAAGCCTGCTGTTCCAAAGGATAATCGAACAAAAGAACAGAAGAAATCAGATAAGATATTGCAGAAAGAAATATCTGCTGCTTTAAAAGCTAAGGCTGATGCCAACCCTAAACCAAAAAATAAAAAGGTTAAATACGCGGACCCAAAAAAAACTGAAAAACCTAAAAAAAGTGTTAATAAATCAGTTATTGAAGCTGAACATAATCCATCTCTAAAAGGGGGATATAAACCTATAAAAAGAGGGATTCAAATTAACCGTTCTAAAACAGGAGGCGGAGGTAGAAGAAGATATAACAACGCTATCCAAAAAGGTAAAACCATCTTTGGTAAAAATAAGAGAATATAAAAAAGTTATGGCAATTACAAACGATAAGGGTAAGTATAACCCTAAGAAAAGATACAGTAAGGACGAGGTTACAGTATCACAACCTGATGCAAACTGTATGATAAAATCAACAGTTAAGGCTACAGGAAAGGTATTGAGTACAGTTAAGCTTAGCCCTGAGGCTTGCAAGAGAGCTAAGGGAACAGCAACAAAGGCTGAGATAGATGCTTTTAAAGCAAAGAAGCAGGCAGATAAAATCAAGAGTGCTCCATCTAAGACTTATATAGCGGCTTATGACAACGCTAGTGCTGCTGATAAAAGAAAATTACGACTTGCCAAAGGTACTAGGACAGGTATGACTGAGGCACAAATAGCAAAAGTTCTTGGGAGCTAAACTTGTTATCAATGGCTAAAGACTATTGCTATAGAAAGATTATGAGCCGCTATAAAAAGTGGTCAGCTCGTGCAGCACAGGCTACAGCTAAATGTCGTAAGAAGAAGGGTATTGTTAAAAAATCAAAAGCAGGCTCAAACCTAAAGAGGTGGGGTAAAGAAAAGTGGATTGATACCCGTACAGGTAAACCCTGTGGGACAGGCAACAAGAGTGAATACTGTAGACCTTCCAAGAGAGTGTCTTCAAAGACACCCGTAACTAAATCAGAGATGTCGAAGTCTACTCTAAAAAAGAAGCAGGCAGAGAAAAAGATAATAGGGAAGCAGGGTGCAGGCGGAAAGAAAGTTAAGTCTGTAAGAAGAAAAAATAGCTATGGCAGAAAAAAGTAAGATGAAATGCAATCGGGTTTCTGCATCAGACAGGCCCGGCAAGAAGAAGATGGTGAAAGCCTGTGAGGGTGGCAAGGAGAAGCTGATTCACTTTGGTGCTAAAGGCTATGGTCACAACTATTCACCGGCAGCTCGCAAGTCATTTAAGGCACGCCACAAGTGCAACACCGCCAAGTCAAAACTCACTGCAAGGTATTGGTCCTGTAAGAACCTATGGGCGGGAAAGGGTGGCTCTACAAAGAGCTCACCAAAAAATCGTCAAGGAAAATATTAGTATATTTGTAAAACAAAAAAACATTATGGCATATAGAGTATCACAACCATTAGCGGCAACTCAGTTCCCGGGTGATGACAAAAAGAAGAAGAATACAAATAAAAAGTCAACTGTAAAATACACAGAAAAAGACTTAACTCCTTCTCAGAAGAAAAAAATAGATAGTATAAATCTTTCTGAGTCTGCAAGGGCAAAGGCTATAAACGCTTTTGCTAAGATTAATAAAAAAGGAAAATAAAACGTAACTATGGGCAAGGCTTTAGTATGGTTAGGAAATAAAATCATCGCAATGGGATTGTGGTGTAAGAGAACTTGGAACAAGTTTATTAGTAAGTTAATGTTTAAAAATATATAAGATGGCATATAAAAGAGATTTATCAAAACCTTTATCAGATACCGTTGGACCCGGAGATTGGAATGGTGCACCTAATAGTCGTATGATTGGAAAAGGTTTAGCATCAATAGGTGCGTTAATTTTTGGTAACAAGATTGGTACTGACAAGATGGCGCAGTCACGAGCCAAGAGATTAAAAAAGAGAGACGAACGAAGAACTAAAAGAAAGAGCTAATGGCATATAGAATATCACAACCCTTAGCGGCTACTCAGTTTGACGATGATAAGCCTAAGAAGGGTAGAAAAAAGACAAGTTACTATGATTCTTCAAGTGGCACTACTCAAAATACTGTCACAAAAAGAAGTGGCGCTCAGAAAATTACAGCTACAAATAGAGACGGTACTAAGAAGACTGTAACGAAGGTAAATAGAAAAGGTAGAGCAAAAACAAAAACTGTAGATATTGACCTTGCAAAAGAGAAAGTTACCACGACAAAGAGGAAGGGTGGTAAAATTGTAAGTAAGAAAACTTTTAAAGAACTTACGCCACAGCAAAAAGCTCTCCTTGCAACTTCTCCCGGAAGTCTAAAAGCTAAGGCTGAAAGAAATGTTAAAAAAGCAGATAGAGTTCGATATAACTCCGATGTGAAAAAAGAGCGAAGAAAAGAATTAAGAAAAGAAGAAAGAGAGAAAAACAAAAAATGGAGACAAGAGGACAGATACAGCAATCAAAAACGTAGAAAAAATTCAAGACGTAAATCTGCTCAAATGTGTAGTAAAAACAGAAAAGGCAGAGTCGACCCCAATAAAGGTACAGCAAGACAGAACAAAAGAATAACTAAAAATAGCTGTAGTTAAAAATAAATAGTATGGCATATAGAATATCACAACCCTTAGCAGTAACACAGTTTAATGACGACAAGCCTAAGAAGAAGAAGAAGAAAATCAAGAAAAAGGATAGAAAAGTTCTAGCGAAAGCTAGTGGAGCCGCTGATTTTAAATATACTATGCCTGTAACGGGTTCCGTCAAGGGAGACGCAATGACGGTAAAGAAAAAGAAGCAAACTCTAACTCAAAAACAGAGAGATAGGATTACCCTCAAAAAGGACAGGCTTATGTCAAGGCAGGACAAGCTTATAAAGAAAGATATAGCGGGAGGAATGTCAAAGATAAAAGCAGAAAAAGAGGCAGCGAAACGTGTTAGAGATAAGGTAACGAACAAGAAGAGCGGAGGAAAAGCTAAGTTGACGGAGAAGCTTGAATCTAGAAACAGAGAAAAAGCATACAGAAAAGAAGTGCCCGCTGCAGATAGAAGATACACTCGCAAAGTCGAAAGAAAGCATAAAAGAAAGCAAGGGAAAGGGAAATCTGCTCAAATGTGTAGTAAAAACAGAAAAGGCAGAGTCGACCCCAATCGAGGTACAGCAAGACAGAACAAAAGAATAACTAAAAATAGCTGTAGTTAAAAATAAATAGTATGGCATACAAACAAAAGAGTCGAGGGCTTGGTGATAGCATCGAGAAATTTACAAAGGCTACAGGAATAAAGACTGTGGTTGATAAGGTTGCTAAGGCTACAGGAAAAGACTGTGGCTGTGACGAACGTAGAGACTCTTTGAATCGAAGGTTCCCATTTAAAAAATAATCCTATGCAGATATCCATATCAAATGCTATAGGCGGTGGCGGTGGCGCAAAAGGCGGTGGCGGTACTCCTTCCTTCAGCAATTCAAATTCATTTAGTTTTGACGGGATTGATGAAAACTTTTTAGGTTCAAGTACCTATACAGAGTTAGACGGACAAAACAATTATACCTTTAGTTTTTGGATTAAGCCAACGTCTTTTAATGATAGGATGATTTTTTCAATTGGTAATGGACAAAAAGACAAAAGGTTTCAACAATTTTTTGCCTACGTAGATACTAGCGGTAGAATTGTAATGCATCATAGTTCAGTAAGTTTTCTTCTTAGGTCTCAAACATCTTCAGTCACTATAGATGTATGGCAACATATTCTAATATGTCGTGACCATAACGAAACAATAGGACAAAAGGGTAAAATATTTATAAATGGTCTAGATAAGACCGGAGTGGAGAACACAAGGTATTGGTCAAATAAAACAAACGCAACGACAGGCTTATGTATCGGTGAGCATACAAACGGCTATTTAACTCCATTTTTAGGTAATATAGACGAGTTTGCTATATGGAAAATAGATTTAAGAAATGATGCTGCAACCATATACAACAATGGAGTGCCTAATGACTTAAACGAATTAGCAACAGTGCCTACAACTTGGCATCGTATGGGTGAAGATGCAGTATGGAACGGTTCTATTTGGGCAATGACAGATGTCAACGGAGGTTATATTAGTGATTCTGTTAATATGGTAGAAGCCAACAGAACAACAGACGTACCGACATAAAAACGAATAACAATGAGTACAAGACAAGCAGAAACATACGCAACAATTAACATAGCAGACTTGCCTTTAATTGACTTTTCACAAATCGGAGAAACGGATGAGAACACGATTCGTAAAAGCCTAGACGAAACAGAGTTTGTTATTAAGTATAATACAGAACCAACATTTATTTCTGATGGTACAGTTATTCCCTTACAAGAGCTGACTCACCAAGAAGCCTTGACTTTAATGGATACTACTAAATGGTCCGAACCTGTAGAACCTATACCTGTAGAAGAATAATACGTACTTATACATATAAAAAAATAATGCTATCTTTGTAGGTATACAAAAAGACAAAGATGGCTTATCAAAAATTACAGGCTTACAGAGCCTTAGAAGTAATACCGAGTGATACTATAAACATACCGAATCCTGCGATGCTTTCTGTTAGTAGTACTACTACTTCCAATGCACCCGGAAAACTTATAGATACTTCGCAAAACTTTACTACTAATGGAGTTAAGGTTGGGGACATCGTATATTTAGCTGCTGCTGCGGGTAAGGTAATTGCTATAGATAGTGCAGACACCTTAACTGTTGGAATTGCAGTAAGTTCGGGAGTTGCTTATACTATATATAATGCTTCAGACGCACCAAACAACGGGTGTGTTCTTTATGTAGGAGCAGCGGGAGACGTTAAGGTTACCACAGCAGGTGGTGATGATGTGACTTTCGTAGGCATCCTTGCGGGTAGTTTTATTCCGGTGCAGGTATTGAGGGTTTGGGCAACAGGAAGCCCTACACGCATTGTTGCATTGTGGTAAGGTTCTATTCTACCACATCGGTAGATATTAAAATAAATTATGAAATAGTTAGCGATGGAGACAATAAGTGAGAGCACAAAGATTAAATTAACCCCAAAGAATTTTATTTTTATTGTGGGTCTAGTCACAACCTTTGTAAGTATGTACTTCTCCCTTCAGTCTCAAATCGAAGAAGCTAAACAGTTACCTGTTCAAGACCGAGAGGTTAAGGAGGCGGTAATAAAAACCTCAAATGAACTACAGTTCATTAAGGAGGAAATCACAGAAATAAAGGGACAACTTCAAATAATGGATGACCGTCTCTATGAACTCCAATAGATTATGGCAAAGGTATGTAGATGCTGTCACCAAGAAATCAAGAGCGATTCAAAGTACATTTGGATTCTTGATAATGGGCACGGTGGAATTATTGATGGTGTCTATCAGACACCCGGAAAGCGTAGCCCTATTTGGTCAGATGGTACTCAGCTCTTTGAGGGTGAGTTCAATCGTGCTATTGTAGAAAGGATTGCAAGATATTGCGATAAGAACAATATCGAGTATATAAACTTGGTTAACACCAATGAGGATGTATCTCTATCCACAAGGGTAAAGATGGCTAATGAAGTATATCGTGAGTCAGACAAGCCCTGTATATATGTGAGTATACACGCAAATGGATTCAGCGATGAGTCTGCAAATGGTTGGGAGGTGTATACATCTCCGGGAGAGACACAGTCAGACCATATCGCAACGGTGCTATACGAACAGGTAGAGAAAGAGTTTCCTAGCTACAAGATGCGTAAGGACACAAGGGATGGTGATGTGGACAAGGAGTCAAACTTCTATGTGCTTATACACACAGCAATGCCTGCTATACTATCTGAGAACTTCTTTATGACAAACGAGAGAGAGTGCAAGACACTACTTCTTGGTGAGGAAGGTAGGGACCGCATCGCAAAGTCTCACATTGAAATGATAAATAAAATCGAAAACGAATGAAAGAAATATTAGGAAGACTATTTGGAAAGGGTTCAGGAGTTGTTGAGCAGGTCGGAGGGGTTGTAGACAAGTTCATCAGAACCAAAGACGAGAAGGCTCAGTTCGAAAAGGAAATGGCAGAGATACTTATCAATGCTGAGGCTGATATGCAGAAGAACGTCACCGAGAGGTGGAAGTCAGATATGGGTTCTGACTCTTGGCTGTCAAAGAATGTTCGCCCATTGGTATTAATGTTCTTAATTTTCAACACGATGCTGTTAATATTTATTGATGCAGGACAGCTTGACTTTAAGGTAGAAGATAATTGGGTGAGCCTACTAGAGATATTGTTACTTACGGTTATAGCCGCATATTTTGGCGGTAGAACCATTGAGAAGACAAGAAAGAAATAATTCCTATCTTTGTAGCAAATAAAATCTAATACAATGAAACTTAATGAAAAAGAATTAGAGACCATCCGTGAGATGCAGGGTGAGTTTCAGAAGGCAAAACTTGCCTTAGCAGATTTAGAGCTTAACAAGCACCAACTTCTAAAGACTATAGATGTCTTGAAGCAGGACTTCGGTAAGCACGAGCAGAAGCTTATAGATAAATATGGAGCCGACTCCGTTATAAATGTTCAGACAGGAGAGGTTACTGAAAACAAAAAATAAAGATGGCAAGAATAAGTACATACACAAATGCAAGTCCGGTAACACTATCGGATAAATTTATTGGAACTGAGGTAGCAGGAACACCTGTTAACGTTACTAAGAACTTTTTAATTAGTGACCTTCTCGCATTGTTCCAATCTAATATTACTTTGCAGAATGTACTTGATGCAGGTAACACAGCTACTCAGAGTATAATACTCACAGGAGACATTACGCAGACAGGTAACTTCAGTATAACAGGAGGAGCTTTAAGCTTGGGAGGTACAGTAAGAGACTTCAATGGCGCTCTTGGCACCAACGGTGAGACTCTTGTTTGTAATGCAAGTGGTCAGCTTGTTTTTGGTTCGGGACTTACGAATCAAAATCTTGAGCAGGTATTAGCTATAGGGAACACTGCAACTAACAACATAGAGCTTACAGGAAACATAGAGCAGACAGGAAACATAGAGCTTACAGGAAACATAGAGCAGACAGGAGATATAATTCTTACGGGTAATCTTCAACAGGTAGGGGACCAAGATATTACAGGAGATGTAGAACACACAGGGGGCTATCTATTTAGTGTTGGGGAGTTCGGTTTTTTAACGGGGTCATCAATACGATTGCAGGCAGCGGTAAAGGATTCCACAAACACTTTAGGTGGTGACGGTCAGATTCTTGTTTCAAACGCAAGCGGTAAACTAACTTGGCAGTCTGAACTATTATCCTCTACTACTACAGTAGATGCTGCGGGTGACCCTTCAGCAAATGCAGATGTAATATTTTATAGTGCAACATCGGGGTCAGGTACAATTTACTTAGATTCAACACTAAACGTAGCAGGAAAGAAAGTTGTTTTAGTTAGAAAATCGACTACTACTGCTGCAAATATAGGAGCTAATGGTGGGGCGTTAATTAATGGTGTTTCAACTAAACCATTACCAACAATACTTTATTCTACAACCACCTGCGTAAGTGATGGTACGGATTGGTATTGCAGCAATGGGCAGGCTTTATAAAAATTAAATTTAATAAAAGTGGATATCAGAAAGATAGCTATAGGTCCTGACTATAAGGGTGGTGCAATGCATTACCTTGTAGGACAGAACGTGCTAAATAATCAGTATATTATACACCTTATACGTCACGACAAGAAGGATGGTAGTATAAAGATTTGGATTGAGAAAGATGATGAGGTAGTGTTGTGGAAGAGCTTCACAAATACAATGCCTGTATCCATTGAGTACAACATAAACTTTTAGTATTGAGCGAAGAAAAAAGATTAGAGCTTCAGCAGGAGCTAGCTATACTCCTAGAAAATAAGGAGACAGCAACAGACTTTACAAATAAATTAGAAATCGCAGATGCGATTCATAACATTCAAATGAAATTAACAGGAGTCAAACCAACAGATACGCATATAGATTGCATTGGTTGCGGCTCATAGCCCACTATGAAGTCACCATTTTATTTTATAACTAGACCATACAACGGAAGGAGATATGATAACGTCAAGTCTATTGGCGGTATTGATTTTATTACTAGCACATCAGAGGAGGACCATAAGGCATCCAACAGATATGCTGAGGTTGTAGAGACACCTCTAGGATATGAAGGCCCAATAAGGAATGGAGACACGCTCCTAGTTCATCATAACGTATTCAAGTTCTATAACGATATGAAGGGTAGACAGCAAAGCGGAAAGAGCTTCTTTAAGGATGACCTGTTCTTTATAGATGAGGAGCAGTTCTTTATGTATAAGCAAGACGGTGAGTGGTACTCATATGACAGATACTGCTTTGTAAAGCCCGTGCCTAAATCAGAGTCATATATATTTAAACCCTTTAGTGAAGAGCCCTTGGTAGGTACTATGAAATATCCCAACGAATACCTTAGGTCTAAAGGAATATCTAGTGGAGATATGGTATGTTTCAAGCCTGATAGCGAGTATGAGTTTGAGGTAGATGGTGAGAAGCTATATAGGATGTATGACCATCAGATAACAATAAAGATATAATGGACAACAAGGATATAAAGCTTAGGATTATAGATGCCGCAATGAAGGCTGTTGAACAGCTTATAAAGGTAGCTAAGGAGGATATAATAAAGATAGACCCTGAAGATGAGCTAGCGGCAGACAGGTTAAAGAATGCAGCAGCTACAAAAAAATTAGCTATATTCGATGCGTTCGAGATACTTACAAAGATTGAGAGCGAGCGTGCTGATATAGATATAGCCGACAAGGGTCCATCTAAGGTAGACACAAAACAAGGATTTGCAGAAAGAAGGTCAAGATAGTTTATGTAAGGTGTTAGAGGGATATGTACCCTCTAATGTTATAACCAACAAGAATAGAAATAAGAGTTGGTTGTATGGCTATGACCCTAAGTATGATATGGTAATCATATCTAAGACAGGTATGATTGGAGATATTATAAATATCAAAGGGCTAGTGGTGGCACTACCCGCATCACCTAAGGATGTTCATAAAAGAAGCAAGACCTCATCTGAGCAGTATTGGCAGAGAAATGCTATACCTAAACCCTTAGAGAGAATTACATCTATATTCCAATGGAACGAAAAGCCTACAGACTTTAAGAACCTATGGGTAGATTACATAGAGGGCGAGTTTGATAAGCGTGAGCTAGGATATTGGTTTATGAATAACGGAAGTCCTACATATGTTACAGGTGCTCACTATATGTATCTTCAGTGGACAAGTATTGATGTTGGATACCCTGACTACCGGGAGGCTAACAGGATTCTGTATATATATTGGGAGGCGTGTAAGGCAGACAAGCGAAGCTTTGGTATGGACTATCTAAAGATAAGACGTTCAGGCTTTTCATTTATGAGCTCATCAGAGTGTGTGAATACAGGAACACTAGCAAAAGATTCTAGGGTTGGTATACTATCTAAGACGGGTGCGGATGCTAAGAAGATGTTTACAGATAAGGTTGTACCTATTAACAGTAGGTTGCCATTCTTCTTCAAGCCTATTATGGATGGTATGGACAAGCCGAAGACTGAGTTAGCCTTTAGGATTCCTGCTGCAAAGATTACAAAGAAGAATATGTATAACACCACTGTCGATGAACTTATGGGGTTAGACACTACAATAGATTGGAAGAACACGGATGACAACAGCTATGATGGTGAGAAGCTTCTGTTATTGGTACACGATGAGAGTGGTAAGTGGCTAAAGCCAAACAATATATTAAATAATTGGCGTGTAACAAAGACGTGTCTTCGTTTGGGTAGTAAGATTATAGGTAAGTGTATGATGGGCTCAACCTCTAATGCTCTAGCAAAGGGTGGTGAAGAGTTTAAGAAGCTATATAACGACTCTGATGTAGGCAAGAGAAATGCTAACGGTCAGACTAAGAGTGGTATGTATTCCTTGTTTATTCCTATGGAATGGAATATGGAGGGCTTCATAGATATATATGGTATGCCTGTATTCAGAAAACCTACAAAGCATATACGTGGTGTTGATGGTGAGATGATTGATAATGGAGCTATAGACTATTGGGAGGCAGAGGTGGAGTCATTAAAGAACGACCCCGATGCATTGAACGAGTTCTATCGTCAGTTTCCTCGTACTGAATCTCACGCATTTAGAGATGAGAGCAAGCAGTCACTATTTAATCTAACCAAGTTGTATCAGCAGATAGACTACAATGACTCATTAATAACTGAGCATCACCTTACTAGGGGAAGTTTTCATTGGAAGAATGGAATCATTGACTCCAAGGTTGTATGGGCTCCTGATAAGAGGGGTAGGTTCCTAGTTAGTTGGATACCAAAGAAGGATTTGCAGAATAATGTATTTGATAAGAGAGGTACCAAGTATCCGGGGAATGAACACATCGGTTCATTTGGGTGTGACTCCTATGATATATCAGGTACTGTCGGTGGTGGTGGGTCTAATGGAGCACTTCACGGTCTGACAAAGTTTAATATGGATGACGCTCCTACTAATGAGTTCTTTCTAGAGTATGTTGCTAGACCACAGACCGCAGAGATATTCTTCGAGGAGGTGCTTATGGCCTGTATATTTTATGGTATGCCTATACTTGTAGAGAACAACAAGCCAAGGCTACTATATCATTTTAAGAATAGAGGGTATAGAGGATTTAGTATAAACAGACCTGACAAACATTATAACAGGCTCTCTAAGACAGAGAGAGAGTTGGGTGGTATACCTAACTCAAGCGAGGACATTAAACAGGCACACGCCTCAGCTATTGAGTCTTATATAGAGAAGTATGTAGGCTTAGATATAGAGGGTACTTATCGTGATTCAGAGGAGATGGGCTTTATGCCTTTCGCTAGAACCCTTGAGGATTGGGCAAAGTTTGATATTAGTAACAGAACAAAGTATGATGCCACTATTAGTTCAGGTTTGGCTATTATGGCAAATCAAAAGCAGGCGTATATGCCTGAGAAAAAAGAGTCGAAAATAAGTATTAACTTTGCAAGGTATACCAATAACGGTACAAGAAGCGAAATAATTAGAAGATGAAGGACGTAAAAGTAAACATTTCATCTACAGGATTTCCAAGTCAATTTGTTTCTGACGCTGAGAAAGCAACAGAAGAGTTCGGACTACAGATTGGACAGGCCATTCAGTATGAGTGGTTTAGAAAGGATGGGCAATCGTGTAGATACTATAGCCAATGGGGAAACTTTAACAGGTTGAGATTATATGCAAGGGGCGAGCAGTCGATTGCTAAATATAAAACTGAGTTGGCGGTAGATGGAGACTTGTCTTACTTAAATCTTGATTGGACACCTGTCCCTATTATACCTAAGTTTGTTGATATCGTTGTCAACGGTATGAGTGATAGACTTTTTAAGGTAGACACCTATGCTCAGGACGCAATGTCTCAGGCTAAGCGTAGCAAGTATCAGGATATGATAGAGGGGCAGATGGTGTCTAAAGAGGTGCTATCTATAATACAAGAGAAGTCAGGTGTAGACCCATTCGCTATGGACCCTGCAAATCTACCTGAGTCAGATGAGGAGCTTTCGTTATATATGAATCTAAACTACAAGCCTGCTATTGAGATAGCAGAGGAGGAGGCCATCAATACTATCTTTGATGAGAATCATTATCAGGATATTAGAAAGAGGCTAGACTATGACCAAATGGTTCTAGGTATATCTTGTGCGAAGCACGAGTTCTTACCGGGAGCAGGAGTTCAGATATCATATGTAGACCCTGCCAATATTGTATACAGCTATACAGAGCACCCACAGTTTAAGGACTGCTTCTATTGGGGAGAGATAAAGACAATACCAATCACTGAGCTTATAAAGATAGACCCATCATTAACTAGAGAGGACCTAGAGGAGATAAGCAAGTATAGTCAGAGTTGGTATGACTACTATAATACAGCTCAGTATTATGAGAACGATATATTCTATAAAGATACCTGTACCGTTATGTACTTCAATTATAAGACCACTAAGAAGGTAGTATATAAGAAGAAGATGCTTGAGGGTGGTGGCTCTAAGGTAATAGAGAAGGATGACCAATTCAACCCACCTGCAGATATGATGGAGGAAGGTAGATTTGAAAAGATTGAAAAGACCATTGATGTATGGTATGATGGCGTTATGGTTATGGGTACTAATATTATTCTTAAGTGGGAGATGGCTAGGAATATGGTACGTCCAAAGTCTGCAAGTCAGCACGCACTACCAAACTATGTAGCATCAGCACCTAGAATGTATAAGGGTGTTATTGAGTCTTTGGTTAGGAGGATGATTCCTTTTGCTGATTTGATTCAGATGACACACCTAAAGCTTCAGCAGGTAATATCTAGGGTGGTACCTGATGGTGTATATATAGATGCCGATGGATTAAATGAGGTAGACTTAGGTACAGGAGCAGCATACAATCCTGAGGATGCATTGAGGCTATACTTTCAAACAGGTAGTGTTATTGGTAGAAGCTACACTCAGGATGGTGAATACAATCAAGGTAAGGTTCCAATCAAGGAGCTTCAATCTTCATCAGGTGCTAGTAAGTCACAGATGTTGATATATAACTACAATCACTATATGGATATGATTCGTTCTGTCACAGGACTGAATGAGGCTAGGGATGGTTCTGCACCAAACTCGGATGCTTTGGTAGGCATACAGAAGCTTGCAGCACTAAGCTCTAACACGGCAACTAGACATATACTTGACAGTAGTCTTTATATATATAGAACATTAGCAGAGGCTTTAACATATAGGGTTGCTGATATACTAGAGTATTCAGACTTTAAGGATGACTTTATAAATAAGATAGGCAAGTACAACGTAAATATCCTTGGAGATATATCTGACCTATACATATATGACTTTGGAATATTTATAGAGGTTAGTCCTGATGAGGAGGAGAAGGCACAGCTAGAACAGAACATTCAGATGGCATTGTCACAGAAGGACATTAGCCTTGAGGATGCTATTGACATCCGTGAGATTAGAAACCTCAAGATGGCTAATCAGTTATTAAAGCTTAAGCGTAAGCAGAAGCAGGAACGTGAGCAGCAGCAACAGATGCAGATGCAGGCGATGCAATCACAGCAGCAGATGCAATCACAGCAGCTTGCAGCGCAGACAGCTATGCAGAAGATACAGGCAGAGACACAGAGTAAGATGCAGATTAAGCAGGCAGAGGTTGCCTTTGAGATTGAGAAGCTTAAGAACGAGGCAGACCTCAAGAAGCAGCTTATGCAGACTGAGTTTGATTTCAATATGCAGCTCAGAGATATGAGTGAGAATGCATTACAGAATAGAGAGAATCAGAGAGAGACTGCTAAGTCAGACCGTATTAGTCAGCAGAACAGTGAGCAGTCGAAGCTTATCAATCAAAGAAAGAACAACCTACCCCCACAGACCTTTGAGTCTAACGAGGATAGCCTTGATGGATTTGATATGGCTGAGTTTGAACCTCGCTAAAAACGTTAAAAAAAATAATTAACTTTGTAAAAATATAATCTAATGGAAATTAAAGTAAAAGCAGTAGAGTCTCCGGATTCTAAATCTGTACAAGAGGTAGAAAGAGAATTGTTAGACAAGCACGAAGAATCATTACAGAATGAAGAGGGTCAAGCTAACGATACAGGAGTGGAAGGAAGCACTGAGGGTGCCACCGCCACATCTGAACAAGAAGAAATACAGCCGCAAGGCGAAGCACAAGAGTCCTCAGAGTTAAATGAGGAAGACGTTCTTTCATATATTGGTAAGAGATATGGCAAGGATATAAACTCATTTGATGAGCTAATGTCTGAGCGAGAGTCTTCAGAAGAATTACCTGAGGATGTAGCTGCCTATCTTAAATATAAAAAAGAGACAGGGCGTGGATTCAATGACTTCCAAAGATTACAGGAAGACTTTGATGATATGGACCCTGACTATTTGCTATCTCAATATTATAAGGCTACGGAGACGGGGCTTGATGATGATGACATAGATATTATGTTGAGTGAGTTTGATTACGATGAGGACTTGGATGACGAGGCTGACGTAAAGAAAATAAAGCTAGCAAAGAAAAAGACTATTGCAAAGGCCAAAGGGTACTTTGAGGATATGAAGGAACAATACAAGCTTCCACTTGAGTCAAGTGGTGGTGAGCGTTCGGGAGTAGACTCCGAGGAGATGGAGGCATATAAGCGATATACAGAGTCTGCTAAGACCCAACAGGAGCTAGGCGAGCGTAGACGAAATTGGTTTACTGAAAAAACCAACGAGGTATTCGGAGGGGAGTTCAAAGGTTTTGAATTCTCTATTGATGATAAGGCCGTACTATACTCACCGCAATCTGCCGATGAGCTAAAGACTAAACAGTCTGACGTTATGAACTTCTTAAATAGGTTTATGAACGATGACGGTTTAATAGCTGACGCAGAGGGCTACCATAAGGCGATAGCAGTAGCATCAAACCCTGAGAAGTTTGCTCAGTTCTTTTATGAACAAGGCAAAGCTTCAGCAACTGAGGATGTAACCCGTAAGATGAAAAACATTGATATGTCGACACGGAATGCACCTGAGGTTTCTACAAAGGGCGGGATGCAAATTCGAGCTATAAACCCTGACTCGGGGAAGGGCTTGAAAATTAGAAGTATTAAAAATAAATAAAAAACAAAAAACAAAATGGCAGTAGACGCAACACCGGGATTTGACTTGCAGCCATCTGCAACGCAGATTCCCACAGCAACAAATTACATTAACAACTTTGATTTCTTGAATCAGTATCTTCCTGATACATACGAGAAAGAATTCGAGCGTTATGGTAACAGAACAATTTCATCTTTCCTACGATTAGTAGGTGCAGAGATGCCTTCTAACTCAGACCTTATCAAATGGGCAGAGCAAGGAAGATTACATACTAAGTATGTAAACGTAGGGACAGCGGCATTAGTAAATGCTGACAACGCTACATTCCAAGTGAACGACAACCTTGCACCTGCAGGTTCAACAGCAGGAGCTTTAGGTACACCATCTATCGCTATCCGTGTAGGACAGACGGTTATGGTTGTTCAGAACGGAGGAACAGGTAGCAATAAAGGTATCGTAACAGCGGTTACAACTCCGGACACTTTCACTGTAGCTTTCTATGAGGCAGGTGGTCTTGTAACAGCAGGAACAGGAGTAGGTAACGCAGACGTTTCTGTATTCATCTACGGTTCTGAGTTCAAGAAAGGAACAAACGGAATGCAAGGTTCTTTAGAGGCTGACGATTTAATCTTTGAGAACTCTCCAATTATCTTAAAAGATAAGTATGCAGTATCAGGTTCTGATATGGCACAGATTGGATGGGTTGAGGTAACAACTGAGAACGGAGCAAACGGATACCTATGGTATATGAAGTCTGAGCACGAGACTCGTTTACGTTTCGATGATTACTTAGAGACTGCAATGATTGAGGCAGTTCCTGCAGAAGCAGCAGGTGGTGCAGTAGCAGCAGGTTTCAAAGGTTCAGAAGGTATCTTCTATTCTGTAGAGAACAGAGGTAACGTATGGTCAGGTGGTAACCCTGTAGCTTTGGCAGACTTTGATGCTATCATCTCACGTCTTGACAAGCAAGGTTCTATCGAGGAGAACGTTATCTTCCTAGACCGACAGTTTGGTTTTGACATTGACGATATGTTAGCAGCTCAAAACTCTTACGGAGCAGGTGGTACATCTTACGGATTGTTTGACAATGACGAAGAGATGGCACTTAACTTAGGTTTCACAGGATTCCGTAGAGGTTATGACTTCTACAAGTCTGATTGGAAATACCTAAACGACCCAACAATGCGAGGTGGTTTACCAACAGGAGCAGGTTCAGGACGTGTAAACGGACTATTGGTTCCTGCAGGTTCAACTACTGTGTATGACCAAATCCTTGGAAAGAACGCTAAGCGTCCATTCCTACACGTTCGTTACAGAGCTTCAGAGACTGAAGACAGACGATACAAGACTTGGATTACAGGTTCAGCAGGAGGGGCACGTACTTCTGACTTAGATGCAATGGAGGTTAACTTCCTTTCTGAGCGAGCGGTATGTACCTTAGGGGCAAACAACTTCTTCTTATTCCAAGAGTAGGAACAGTTATAAAACCAAGAGGGGTGTCTTAGGGCACCCCTTTATTTTTTAAATTTTAAATTATATCAAATGAAAACAAAAGAAAAGTTCGTAAGTAAAAGTTATAGACTTACAAGAGACGTAGCACCGCTAACGTTTATGTTACCATCACGTAACACAAGAAGATACCCACTATTATGGTTTGACGAGGACAAAGGAATAAACAGACCTTTACGTTATGCCGTCAATCAAAAGACACCATTCGAGGATGAGCAGGACGGTAACGCTATCGTTGAGCCTATCATATTTGAGGATGGATTCTTACACGTATCAAAACAAAATCAGATTCTTCAGCAGTTCTTAAATCTACATCCTATGTATGGTAAATCATTCACAGAGATTAATGACGAGAAGGATGCGTCTGAAGATATTGAGATATTAAATCTAGAAGTAGATGCATTGATAGAGGCACGTAGCCTTTCATTAGAACAGCTTGAGAGTGTATGCTCTGTGTTGTTTGGTATTGATGTGTCAAAGGTTTCTACAGCAGAGATGAAGAGAGATATTCTAGTTTATGCTAGAAACTATCCTGAGGACTTCTTAGATATCATCAACGACCCAATGTTAAAGCTTCAGGCTAAGGTCAACAAGTTCTTTGACAGTGGTCTACTTACATATAGAAAGAACCGTAAAGAGGTTTGGTACAGTACCCCAACAAATAAAAAGCGTATGCTTGTTGTTCCCTTTGGAGACGAGGGAGTATCTACAGTAGCTAGCTATCTTCAGACTGACGATGGCGTTGAGGCATTGAAGGTACTAGAGAAACTACTAGATTAATAATTAACTATAAACTATGAAACGGAGGGCTTTTAAGGAGCCCTCTTTTTTTTTGCTTATCTTTGTGTAAAGAAGATAACGAATGATTAACTCAGTAAGAAATACAGTTCTATCTATACTGAACAAGAACAACTACGGATACATCTCTCCATCAGACTTTAACCTGTTTGCTAAGCAGGCACAGCTAGATATATTTGACAACTACTTTTTCAATTATAACTATCAGATTAATAAGGAGAATGCGAGACAGTCAGGTACGGGATACGCTGACATTAAGAAGGGATACGAGGAGGTGATTGAGATGTTTGGTGTAACAAACTATCTACCAACCACAAGCACATTGTTAAATACTGTTAACCTAGGGAATACGTTCTATCTACCTGCACAGATTTATACAGGTGATGACTACTACCTAATCAATAAGGTGTTGGCATATGAGACAACAAAGGCTACGGGTGCAACTACAGCGGTGCTTGCAAATAGCCTAGAGGATAGTACAGCAACATTTATTAGTGATGGCGTAAAGGTTGGTGATGTAGTATTTAATCTACGCACACCATCTTCATTACAGAACGCTACAGTCGTTCAGGTATTGAGTGATACCGTATTGGTTCTATCATCAGATATATTTACAATAAACGCATCAGCATATGTGGTATTTAGTCCAAAGCAGAATGAGCTAGACAAGGTTACTCAGAATAAGATTACAATGCTTAACAACTCAATGCTTACTGCACCGAGTAGATTGTTTCCTGCATACACACAGGAGGGTGGTATACTTACAGCGTATCCATCGGCATTGTTCTCAGGTATACAGTGTCAGTACATCAGATACCCTAAGGACCCGAAGTGGACCTATGTAGCCTTGACAAACGGTGAGCCTGTGTTTGACTCCGGACAGGCAGACTACCAAGACTTTGAGCTTAGCTTAGATGACCAAGTTGAATTGGTAAATAAGATTCTACAGTATGCAGGTATGTCTATCAGAGAGATTCAAGCGGTACAGTTTGGTAAGGCAGAGGAGCAATATAACGACCAACAAGAGAAATAATGGCATACATATCACAATACGAATACTACGAGAATAATGGGAACGCACCTGAGAATGCTAATTGGGGTTCATATCAGTACGTTAGCCTATACGATATAGTAAACAACTATATGCTTATGTATACGGGTAACCACTCAATGATTAACAACGAGGAGAGATACAAGGTCTTGTTTCACGCTAAGCGTGGTATACAGGAGCTGAACTACGATGCGTTCAAGGAGATAAAGGTTTTAGAGTTGGACGTGTGTGACAACCTAAGGTTTGTTCTTCCTCCTGACTTTGTGAATTGGGTTCGTATATCACTATATAAGGATGGTGTGTTGAGACCAATGACTGAGAACATTCAGGTTAATAGTGCAGACGCATATCTACAGGACAACAACTGTAAGATTCTTTTTGACCAAGACGGGAATGTATTGAAGCCTGAGTATTCAGGATTGGATGTAGATAGGATTAAAGGGACAAAGAAGAGTATATATCTAAATGAGGCTAGTCAGTTCAATGGTATGTTAGGATACAACTACGATGGCTATTGGTACTTTGACTACGGTATAGGAGCGTTCTACGGACTTAACACAGAGACTGCTAACGCTAACCCTACCTTTAGGATAGATAAGCGTGCAGGCGTAATAAACTTTGACTCATCAATGTCTGACGAGAAGTGCATACTTGAGTATGTGTCTGACGGTATGGAGAATGGTGACGATAGCTTGGTTCAGGTAAACAAGCTTTTTGAGGATTATGTATATGCGTACATAACATATGCACTACAGAACTCTAAGTATGGTGTTCAGGAGTATATGATTAATAGAGCGAGAAAGAATAAGACAGCACTATTACGTAACGCAAAGATTAGAATGAGTAATATTCATCCCGGTAGGTTACTACAGAACCTAAGAGGCCGGGACAAATGGATGAAGTAAATGGCGAATTTAAAGAGACACTTTATATCAGGCAAGATGAACAAGTCTGTGGACGAAAGACTTGTGCCTGACGGTGAGTATATTGATGCGTTGAATGTAAGACTTGGTTCTACTGAGGCATCAGAGATAGGCTCCGTTGAGAACTCAAAGGGTAACACTAAGGTTACATCATTGGAGTATAACGGCACAGCGTTAAGTAATAATGCAAAGTGTATAGGCGTCCTTGACGATAGTGCTAATGAGACATTGTATTGGCTTGTACACGACCCATCATTCAGTGTTGGAGCTACAGGTAAACTTGACCTTATAGTGTCAATAGACCTAAAGGTAGACGCATTGGTGTATCACGTTATTAGTATTGACGATGGTGGCAATACAGATACGACACTAAACTTTAATCCAACATATCTAGTTACAGGGATTGACTTGGTGGAGGACCAACTGTTCTTTACCGATGACTACAATGCACCTAGGGTTATTAACGTTAAAAGAAACTATGAGAATCCTGATGCGAACGTAGACCAATTTACTGCTGAGGAACTTCTTGTAATTAAGAAGCCACCTGTAGAGGCACCGACATTTACATTGAACCTTACTCCGGGGGCGGAGGACTATCTAGATGAGCGATTCATATGCTTTGGATACAGGTATAAGTATGCAGACAAACAATACTCAGCGACATCACAGTTCTCTGAGCCTGCATTCACACCAAAGCCTTTTCAGTTTTCTGCAGAGTCATTCCTTAATGAGGGTATGGTTAACTCAAAGAATCAAGCCATTATAACATACAACTCAGGTGGTCCACTTGTTGTTGGTATTGACCTACTGTTTAAAGAGTCAGGCAACAGTATCATAAAGGTGATACAGAAGCTTGACAAGCAACAGGAGGGACTTGCAGATAACACCGACTACACCTTTGCCTTTAATAGTAATAAGATATTCACAGTGCTACCTGACTCACAGCTACTACGATTGTTTGACAACGTACCACGCTTTGCTCAGGCACAGACAGTTATGGGTAACAGATTAGTGTATGGTAACTATGTTGATGGATATGACCTAAAGGATAGGAACGGAAGCTTAACAAGACTAGAGTACACAGCAGACTTGTTATCTAGCGAGATTAGTATAGACTCTTTAACAACGTCTTTAGATTCTTTCCAATTTACAATTGATGGCCTCAAAACTGTAGATGATAGTAAGTTAACAATTGATTTTACAGGTGTAGAACTAACAGCGGGAAGTGAGATATCTATTAATTTTTTTTTAACACATTTTTCATTCTCAAACACAGCCTCTCCTTTCGATGTTCCTGTTGAGAACTCAGGGACATCACTTGTTGCTTTTAGTTATGTTCTTCCATCTACATTTGCTACAATAAATGACTTAGCAACAAGCACAGACTTTATAAATAAGATTGGCACTGCTTTAAATATAAAGCCTGTATACGATGCAGTGAACCCTACATCGTGTAGCGGAATAACACTTACTGATAACTATAACTGTGTGATTACACCTGTTCTTGATTCAAGCACTACACCTACGTGGACAAAGTTTGCATCAGGACAGAGTGCTGATGGTCAGCCTATATTAATTGGCTCGTCAGTAGGTAGTGACAACCTTGAGCTTACTATGCTTGCGATGCGTAGGGTTGATGATGTCACTGCACCAACACTGAATGCGTATGAGTATTTTTCTATGTCTGAGGTTACAGTAACAATAGCATCATCACCATCATCATTAAGCCTTCATAGTAATAGGAACTATGAGGTGGGAATAATATATATGGATGAGTTCAATAGGTCAACCACAGCTTTAGTTAGTGAATTTAATAGTGTTAATATTCCTTGTGGTAATGCTCATCTTCAGAACAAGATTAAAGTAACTATACCAACGCAGCAGTTGGCACCATCGTTTGCTACAAGATACAAGTTCTGCCTAAAGCCTGACAGGTCAGGGTATGAGACTATATACTCCAACATATATTTCTTTGACCAACTGACATCAAACACTTTCTTTCTTTTAGAGGGTGAGAATGCTCAGAAGATTGAGGAAGGTTCTAGGTTAATTGTAAAGCGTGATTCAAATGGATTTATGTCTAACTGTAGGTATGCTACCGTTCTTGAGAAAAAAGCACAGATAGAAGACTTTATTGATGTTACAGATGTAACAGTACCTGCAGGAACATATATGAAGATACTTGCAAATGATTTTTCAGCAGAATTAAGTGAAGGTACTTTTGTTTCTCCCGGCACCAAAACTACTGTAGAGAACACTATAAATGATATTCCTACTCAGGTTTACTATGGATTAAGCGGTGGCACAGGGTCTTCAGCTAGTAATCCCGGTGACCCTCCTTATGGATTAACAATACCTCAAGGGTCAATAATAAGGGCAAACATAGAAGCAAGAAGAAAAGGAGGTTTTGGTTTGCTAAATCCTACGACATCTATAACAACCATTAACGTAGAATTTCGTTCACCTGCTGATTATACAGATATAATAGAGTGGTTTGATGAGAACGATATTGCTCAGGCATTCATAAACGAACAGGTTGAAGAAGGAGGTTCGACAGGTCTCACTAGATTTAATTCATCTCCTCTAGGATATGCTACTTCTTCTGCTAATAATTATGGGATGGACACAGGCTACGGTAAGCCTGATGATGCTTATACGTGGTATAAAGACATTTCATTAGGTGCAGATGATGGCGAGATTAGATTTGTTTTAAACGGTCCAAGGTCATCGGGTAACTCAGCAAATGGTAGGTCTACAGTAATTGTTCAATGGGAAATAGTTAGAGCAGAAAATACTATAGCGTTTGAGACCGAGCCTAGTGATGCACTGCCTGACGTGTGGTTTGAGGGTGCTGACTCATATGCTATTGACCAAGCGACAGGATTCCATACAGGGAATGTGCAGACACAGACAGGCTCATTACCTGCGATTATTGACACTGACTTTGGGAACTGCTACGCATATGGTAATGGCGTAGAGAGCTACCGTGTCCGTGACTCAATAAAGGGCAAGGCATTCAGTCTAGGTGAGAGAGCGTTCTCTACATCTGCTGAGGACTATCAGGAGGCTGATAGGTTTGCAGGACTTACATACAGTGGAGTATTTAATACTGAGACAAATGTCAACAACCTAAATGAGTTTAATCTTGGTCTACTAAACTTCAAGAACCTTGAGGAGGTATTCGGTCCAATACAGATTCTATCAGGTAGGGAGACAGATATACTCACACTACAGGAGGATAAGATATCATATGTGCAGTCAGGAAAGAATATTCTATCTGACGCTTCGGGTGCTAGTGCAATAACATCAGTACCTGAAGTTTTAGGTCAACAGGTAGCAAGGGTTGAGGAGTATGGCATCAGTCAGAACCCTGAGAGCTTTGTGCAGTATGGATTCAATAAGTTCTTTACAGACGCTAAGCGTGGGGTATTGATACAGTTGAGAGGAGCAGGAACTACCGAACAGCTTACCGTAATCTCAGAGATTGGTATGCGTTCTTGGTTTAGAGACCTATTCATTGGTAGTGCTAACACACAGAAGCTTGGAGCCTTTGACCCATATATGAATGAGTATGTTCTTAGCTCTAACACTACACCACTTCCTGCAGAGGAGGTCGTATATAACTGTGGTGTTACAAGGACTGTTACAGTGACTGAACAGGAGGCATTGACATTTGCTGTTGACTTCGGTCAGAACGTTGGAGGATGTGAGATTACATATAACGTAACGTCACTAACAGTAGGAGCGTCTGTTAGTATAGCTGAGTCATATACAGGCTCATCAGTTACAGCAACCGCAGAGGGTGTTGGCTCTCCATTATTATTTACAAAGAGTACACCTCTACCAACTGAGGGTAATGTAACGATAACAGCGATACCTGCGACACCGGGAGGAAAGGCAACCGCAACGGTTGAGCTTACTGTTGGTTGTCCATCAGGAGATGAGTTAACAATAATTAACGTATGTATCACTGACCCTGCAGACGCAGGTAAGTTCATACACAATCAATACAGATGGGTAAATGGCACGTACACATCGCCACTACACTCTAAGCAGATTGCATTTAGAACATTAGGTTCAGCAGCAGGACCATTTGTAATCGCTGACTACAGCGTGATACCTTCCTTCCAAGGAGGAGGTATTATACCTGCAGACGGGTCAGCGGTTAGCGTTATCAGTAATGCGATACCACCTAGCGATGACTACAAGTTCTCTTCAGGAAACAGATTGATGTACCTACGAAGTAATACATTGTTCCCTAATACTGAGATAGGTATTGGTAGTTTATTGGCAGCGGCTGCATCCCCTACACCTCCAAGTGTAGGTGCAGACATAACGCCATCACCGATAGTATTTCCTGAGGTGACAGGATTATTTGTGATGCCTAGCGGAAGCAGTGGTGACTACCTATATATTATTCACGATTATTACAACTAAGATATGGCAGGATTGACAGGAAACTATACGCTTACATACAGTGAATCTACAAATGGATTCCCATCGTTCTATTCATACTTCCCTGATATGATGATAGGTATGAACAACTACCTATACTCATTCAAGGGTGGTGACCTATATCGTCACAATACAAATGAGACTAGGAACAACTACTATGATGTTCAGTATAGCTCTACGATAACAAGTGTAATAAATGAGCAGCCCTTAGAGAATAAGTTGTTCAAGACCATTATGCTTGAGTCAGACTCAGCGTGGTCAGGGACGTTTATCTCAGACCAACAGACCACAGGTAGCATCAGTGCTGATTGGTTTGTTCAGAAGGAGGGGGCTTGGTTTGCATTTATGCGAAACACGGGAGCTACACCTGCGGGTGAAAACGAGTATCCACTACGTTCATTAAATGGTATCAGCTCTTCAACAAGCGTAAACTCAGCGGCTCCTGCAGCGGTAGAGGTAAACTTCAATGTCAACACATCTATCGGTAGCATACTAAGCATTGGTGACACGCTATACTTTATATCTCCTGCACCTACACCCCCACCAACACCACCAAGCCCTGCTACACCTACATTATGTGGTACGGTCACAGCAATAAACATCGACCTACCTGCGGGAGTAAATCAGATTGTGGTAGACACATCAGCGGGTGCAATACCTCCGGGACAGACAGACTACTTTATGTTTATAAAGAATCAGATTGCTGAGTCACACGGGATATTAGGGCACTACTGTGAGTTCAAACTTACCAACACAGACACCACTGCCACTGAGCTTTTTGCAGTGGAAACAGAGATGATGAAATCTTTCCCTTAAATTTATTATCTTTGTAGGTAAATAAATATCTATGGCCGTATTAGCAGCGATTGGTCTAGCGACCCAAGCGATATCAGCAGGTGCATCATTTGCACAGGCAAACAAACAGAAGAAGATGATGCAGGAAGCCAATGCCGAAGCGGCAAAGGCTATGAAGGAGGCTCGTAAGAGACTCGATGTAAATGTATATGACGCACTAACAATCAGCGACACCCCATACGAGAGACAGCGTGAGATGTTCAACGCACAGACGCAGCAGATGATGACAGGCTTTCAAGAGCTTGGTGTCCAAGGTATGCGTGGTGCTACAGCAGCGTTGGCTCAAGGTCAACAGATGCAGGGACAGATTGCTGATAAGAAGACTCAAACACTTGAGGGCTTAGAGCAGATGCAGGCGGCTGAGGAAGGAAGGCTTCAAGACCTAGGTATGCAGCTTAATCTTCAAGAGGTTGAGGGGGCACAGCTTGCAGCAAGAGATGCACAGCAGGCTCAAAATGCAGCAATCACTCAAGGTATATCAGGTATAGGTGGTATAGGTGAGCAGCTGCTTTCTGTTAATCCTGTTACAGGAGAGGCTTTCTTTGAGCTATATGGCAAAGACAAAACAGGAGCAGGAGCGGGAACTACAAAATCAACTACCGCACCGGGAGATGCATTGGCTCAGTTTAGTCAAGATACTCAAGGTCAAAGAAACCTTAGTATGGATTTAGCGACAGGCAGAACCATACCTACACCAATGCCTAATATTACAGGTTTAAATACAGATGAGTTGTATGCAAATCCATTCTTACAACAGAGTGCGAATTTAGGACTAACAATACCAAGACCATAATGGCAACATACTACGGATACAAGGAGAGAAGTGCTGAGGACCAAATTAATTGGTCTGCGGTTGGCTCGTCAATGTCGAATATGCTCATTGAGCAGCAACAGAAACGTGACCAACTAAAGGCAGATATTGATAAGGCTTCAGTTGAGTTTGGAGAGACACTATCTGACGCACCTCAGGGTGAGCATAAGGGTATGTCTGAATACTCAATAAACTATGCCGCTAACGCTCAGGACTTTCAGTTGATGCAGCTACGACTTCTTAAGTCAGGCAAGCTTAACTTGAGAGAATACCTAACGGGTAGAGAGAATCTAAAGAATGGAACCTCACAGGTATTTGATGTGATGTCAAAGTATCAGGAGAAGTATGGTGAGTATGCTGAGAGAGCAAAGACAGGCGTGTCCGGAATGTATGAGGGCTTTCTACTTGGAGAGGTCGAAGGTTTTGGTAACCTGACATCTACGATGCCATATATAAATCCTACTACAGGAAAGGTTAGTATAGGTAAGAAGGTTCCTAAGGACCCAAGCAAGCCATACGACCCTGTAACAAATCCATATACGGTTAAGATGAGTGACAACCCATCAGACTTTAGAACCGTTCAGGAGCTTAACTTTGCATTGAGCTCTCAGGTGGATAGTTTTGATTCAGGAGGTGCTGTTGATAGGATTGTTGATAACTTCGCTAAGAAGTTTGAGACATTAAAAAAGAGCGGTAGTGCATCCACAAAGATTGATGACGTTCGTAATATGCCTGACTTTAAGAAGTCATTAAACGATATGATTATCGCTGAGTTTGAGAGCAACCCATTGAACGCATTGAGTGCGTTGGGAGACTTTATTAAGTATGGCCCTGACGGTCAGCTTATACAGCTTACAAGAAACCCTGCAGAACAAAATGACCATACACTGCTTTTGGTTCCAAACCCTGAGCAGCCTGAGGGTGGTATGGCAATGCCTGACTTTGATTCAGACTCAGGTAAGAAGCTTCTTGAGCATATGCGTGAGAAGATTGCAGAGAGTGTAGACGCAGGACTAAACAGAACGATTCAGTATCAGAGAGGGTTTCAGGCAAGCCAAACAGATAAGAATGCTTATAGAGAAAGCTTAAGCGATTCTAATAAAGCAAACCTATTGGCAGAGCTATATAGTGGAGATAAGGGAAGGGTTGAGGCTGCTCTTACAAACCTAAGAGGACAGCAGACACCAAGGGGGACAATCACAAGCATAAGTAGAAGCAATGATGGTGTAGAGATTATTTATGATTATAAAAACCCTGTATCATTTGAGTTTGGAGACCAAAACATTGTTGACTTCGTGAGTGGTATATCATCAGAGTTTGGTATTAAAGACTACAAGAAGGCTCTTAGGAGTGCTAACATATCTAAGGGGGCTACAAAAAGTAACATCAAAGATACACTGACTAGAAAGAGAGGTCCTAGTGAAGAGGCTAAGGGTAGAGACGCTTGGCAGAAGGTAACAACTATTATGAACGATAGGATTAGTAATAATAAAGTAAACTTCCCTGAGCTAAAAAGCCTTATATCAGGTTTTGGAATGACAGTTGAGCTACAAGACAATGGCAGCTATACATTATTTAGCTTAAATGACAAGGTAGGAGAAAACCTTATAGGCTCCAAGGCTATTTGGGAAGCTGCTCAAGCTAGTGTTTCAGCAGAAAACTTCGAGCGGAAGACTCAAACCTCGGTTAGTGGCACAGCAGAATTAGATGAGTAAATAAATAAATACAATGGACGAATTAGAAAAGTTATTTAACGTACTAAGTAGAGACGGTTACTATACTAAATCCTTTGAAGAGTTTCAGACACAATACAATGACCCCGCATATAGGGATAAGGTATTTAATGTTGTCACTCGTGATGGGTTATTTACTAAGACTAAAGAGGACTTCGATGCAAAGTATGCACCATCAGGTGTTGAGGCTGTAGAGGTTGATGTACAGGAGGAAGTTCCTGTAAAAAAAAAAGAAGATACGGTATCTCCTTCGGGACTTTCTTCATTGGGATTACCATCGGTTACTGATGTTATTCAGGAGAAGGCTGAGCTCGGTGAGCAGCTAATAGAAGAGGAGGAGGCTAGAAATGTAGAGCAGCAGAAAGCTGCTGACTTCTTTGATGTGTCAAAACCTTTTGCACCTAAACCTAAGCAGATGCAAGAGCAGATGCAGATGCAAGAGAATCTTGTTATGGTTAGGCAGTATGATGACTTTGATATCAGAGGTGTCAACAGAGGACCAATGGTACAGGTTAATCTTAACGACCCCGACCTAGAGAAGAGAAAAGAAAATCAGAGACTATATGTAAAGCAGCTAGAGTCAGAGGCTAAGTCTGAGCTTAACAAGATAGCTCTAGACAAGGATGTTACAGAGAAGACATCAGAGATTGAGAAGCAAGTAATTCAAAAGAAGAAAGAGCTTGAGAAGACCAACTATCTTAGTGCAGGACCTGATGGTAAACCTATTGAGATTACAACCTTTGAGGAGGTAGTCTCAGGTATTAAGCCAACAGAGGGGCTTGATGTTGATTTATCAGCTATAGGCACCGACCCGGAGGCTGCAAAGGTTCTATATGATGCCGAGGTAAATAGGTACGAGGATAAGCTAAAGAAAGACGCAGGTTTTGTTAAGGTAAACGGCAAGTATTATGACCCTAATATGCTACCTCCTGACGTTGGTTTTGATGCAGCAATAAAGCAGACGAAATTTGTAAATATAATTGATAGTGAGGAGGAGTTCTCTGTACCTACAATGAGGCTTAGATTCAAGCCATACGGTTTTCAGTTTGAGGAAACAGGTGGAGGTGACGCTATGAAGGTTACTTCACCCAACGGACAGGTTGAAGAGTTTAACCTTGACCCTACATTTGGAGATACATCCGAGGCAATTAGACTTAAGAAGTTTTTAGTAAATGGATACAACGACTACGCAGACACACTATCAGACCAAGAGTTTGTAGAGCAGGCGTTGAAGGGTATGCCACTAGAGTATCAGTCAACAAAAGACACAAAGACTCAGGCTCTTAGACATAAAAGATATATCCGTGAGGTGTCTAAAAAGATGGAGAAATATGCTCAGGACTTAGATGCTCTTGATAAATACAGAGAGAAGGAAGAGACTAATATATTTTTACTAAACAAGGAGCTAGAAAATCTAAACCCTGAGAGTGATGCCTATAAAAATCTAGCTGAATCCATACAAAAAAGAGTTAGCAACTATAACAAGACATATCAAGCGACTGAGGCAAAACATAAAGAGCTAATATTACAGAACGATATGATGAAGCGTACTGTGGGTCAGGATATAATGAACGGTACCTTCTCTAAAGATAATGACTACAGCAGTATGCGTGAGGATATGGGGGATATAAGCTCTGTACCTGCTACAGTGATTAGCGAGTTTGGTTATGGTGTAGGTGATATTATGTCAGGAACAACAAGCCTCGCTGCTGACCTAGCCGCTAACATAAACAATGCATTCTATAATGAGTATGAGGAGGGATACATCACTGACTCTGCAAGAAAAAAATTCAAGAAAGATAATTTACCGGGCGTAAGAAACCTTTTTGGTGGTGCAATCGCTGAGGGTACAAACCTTACCGAGGAGTATGTTCAGAAGGCTAAAGAGTCGGGAGGTATACTAACAGAGGGACTATTTGGATTGGTACGCTCTATGCCTGCTATGATGACGGGTAGTGCGTCAATGTTTTCATTTATGGCAATGGGTACTGATATGATAAATCAGGAGATGGAGAACAACCCTGCGTTTGCAAATGTATCTGAGAACGAAAAGCTACTACTTACATTACCTGTAGGCATAGTGATAGGTGCGTTAGAGCGTGCAGGTTTTAGGGGTGCATTAAACAACTCATCACTTGTAGGTAGACTAACACTAGGTGGGCTAAAGAAGCTTGGTCTATCAAGTGGTAAGCAGATAGTAAAAGGGGGGACCAAGAGAACCTTCACCGAGATAATTGAGAAAGAGGTAAAGAACAAGCTCTATCGTGGTGGTATATTATTAGCTAGCTCTACAGCATCAGAGGCTGAGACAGGAGCTGCACAGCAGATTGCTGAGGTGTTTGGTAAGGAGATATATGATGCGGCAAAGGGGCAGGACTACTTCAAGCAGTCTGTATCCATACTTAAGGATGATAAGGGTGAAAGAAATTTAATGTCTTATGAGTTCCTAAAGGAGGTTGGTCACGCAGCAGCAGCCGAGGCAGTTGGTGGTTTTGTTATGGGTATGCCTTCATCATTTACTGCTGCAAACAGAAGCAATAAGGTAGCAGAGATTAGCCCTGCGGCATATAACCTGTTCAGGATGTATCGAAGTAACCCTGAGATATTAGAGCTACAGAAGAAGAACCTTAACGCTAGGGCAGCTGACCCTAAAGACCCAATGACTAAGGAGCAAGCAGACAAGACAATGCTTGACTATGAGTATATGATAGGGCAGGCATCTGAGATAAATAGTGAGTTCGACTCACAGTCACAGAGACAGATACTTGCGTTGATGATGCAGCAGAGAGAAATCAAGGACGCAATGCAGAACAAGGACAAGCGTACCACAAAAGAGCTACAGCGTCAGTCAGATATTATTGATGAGGATATCACAGCGATATCTGCTGAGGCACACAAGAGAGCAAACGTACAGCGTGGTGAGTATGAGACTGCTGTTAATGAGGGATACAAGGGAACCTTTAATGACTACCGTACAGGTAAGGATATGAAGGAGGCTATCAAGGAAGAGGCCGCAAAAAAGAAGGGTGAGACGAAGGAAGAGGTAACACCTGAGGAGATGGCTGAGACCGAGCAGGTTGCTACCACTGAGGAAGAGGTGGCTGAGGCTGCTGAAACAGTCACACCTGAGGTTAGTGAGCAGATAGAACAGACACAGGAGGAAAGTAAGCCCGTAGCTGAGACAGTGGTTGAGGAAGAGGTGACTATCGAGGAAGCACCTATCACTGAAGAGGAGCAGGAACCAAAGACTGAGACAGCGGGTGATGTGGTAATACAGTTAGCTAAGAATGAAGATAAGCTAAGTAAAGATAAAGAGTTACGTATTAAAGAGGCAGAGCAGAGGGCTGAAAAAATAAAAAAAATTAAGGAGCTAGAAAAGTCTAAAAGAAAAGGACCTAGAAAGCTTTTAAAAGCCAAGGTCCCTGAGGTAACACAGGAGCAAGAGCAGAGTTACAATAACAATGAGACGTCTCAAGAGGAGATTAAAGAGATTCTTATGGGTGTATATGCCAAAAGGCAGACAAGAAGTGACGAGGCTTTCGCAAAGGTAAAGGAGAAGGATATGTCTCCTGAGCTTACAGTTTTTGAACGAAAGGTTCTTAAAGAAAACTCAGAGCTTTATTCAGATATTATTGCAACCGAACCTATTAGCACTTTGTTTGATAGGTTTACCGGCAAGCCAAAAGCAAAGGTTGAGGCTCCGAAGAAAGAGGCTCCGAAGAAGGAAGCACCGAAGAAGGAGACAGGTGTTGACGCTAAGCTTCGTGCGATAGCGGTGAAGAAGATTGCTGCGAACAAAGACAGGAAGACATATAAGACTACAAAGGCTGAGGAGAAATTAATCAACGATAACAAGAAACAGTACGCCAAGATTTTCACAGAAGAGAAGATGCCTACCACCACAGCAGATGGTATCCGTAGTGCTATTAAGATGGTCGAGGATAGCTTCAAGGAGAAGGAGTCTAAGCTTAAGGAGCAGATAAAGACAATTGACGACCGGGTCACAGACAGGATGACCAAGGACAAGGAGCGTCAGAAGAAGAAGGATGAGCTGAGCAAGGCTCGTAAGGAGAAGAACGCTAAGGTCAAGGAGCTGAAAGGTAAGCTCACTGATATGGGTGCACAGTTTCAGCTTGAGGCTGAGGCTACATCTGAGAAGACTAAAGCCAAGCTATTAAAGGAAGCTAACAAGCTCTTGGATGATGTCATCCAAGAGAACAACGGTGAGATATCAGAGGACCCGTTCACTGCAGAGAACCCTGCTCCCGGAGCTGAGATAATAACAATCGAGGTAAAGGAGAACAGTAAGTTAATTGAAGGCTTAGAACGTATGGGTCTCAAGGACCTAGTAGGTAAGAAGATAAGTCTAGTTATGGCTGACCAACTTAAGGTTGACGATAAGAGAATGGGTGGGCCATTCTTTCCATTGATACCTAAACTGAGAGGAAAAGTTGCTTGGGCTTCTATAAATAAAACAGCAGCATCGGGGATTGTTAATGGTGCTATAAAGTCTGACTATAGTGTGGTATATAATATGTCACCATCTGCTATTGACTCAAATAGCATTATGGGAGAGACCCTTATTGACCTACTCAATGCCTTACCTAAGTCTGAGAAGCAGGCTACATTTGAGCTGATGAAGGAGAACGTACTCAAGAGTAAGGCTAAAGACTTCGTTAGAATAAAGGAGGTGTTTGAAAATTCTAAGACACTATCTCAGGCAATGAAAGGATTACAGAAGCTTGGAGTAGATGAGAGAGCAGCACTACTTAAGAAGGTTGTACCATCTAGAGATGTCAAGGCAGGTACAGGTATTGGGGTAAAGCTTCAAGAGAATAATATTACTATAGAAGGGCTCAGAGAGATGAATGCTGAGCAGTTTGTTGCTGACCTTCCTGCAGGTGCTATGACTATGGTGCTTGAGGTGACTGACAAGGCGGGGAATAAGATAACTAAAAAGACAAAGGACGAGGCACTGATTACCCCTGAGCAGCAGAAGGAAGAGGGCCTACCTGAACACCCTAACTATCCTGTATATATTAGAGGAAGGGCAGTTGGTATACTTACAGAGACAACACCATTCTTTAATGTATTAAAGGATGTAGCTAGAAACCTTGAGGTAAAGTTAGTGGGTCTAGTAAAGAAGAAGTCAGGAAGAAAGATAACAAGCAAGGAAGCAAGGTCTAATGAGATGCGTTCCGCATCAATGAAGGCATCAAAATCTAGGACGGTACAATCTCCTACGGCTTCATCGTATGAGAAGTTTGTATCGGTACTTAAGAGGACCTTCCCATCTGTGGAGGTGCTTACCTCACAGGCAGAGTTTGATGCACTACTAAAGGAGACAGGAACAAAGCAGCTTACAAAGAAAAATCAAAAGGTGTATGGTGCAGTGTACCAAGGAAAGCTATACCTGAACCCATCACTTGAGAACTTCAACACACCGATACACGAGTTCGGTCACATATGGATGAACGTGGCTAAGGAGTCAGCCCCTGAGATATATAAGAAGGGTATGGACCTTATCAAGGGTACTGACTATGAGGCTCAGGTACGGAACAATCCTGCGTATCAGAAGGTCATCAAGCAGATGGCAAAGGATGGTTCTACTGAGCAAGAGATAAATGACTACGTTCTTGAGGAGGCATTGGCTACAGCTATCGGTGACAAGGGTGAGTCGTTTGTGAAGGCGGCACAGAATAAGAACTTTAAGGAGTGGCTCAACACCCTGTATGGTTTTGTTAAGAAGATTACGGGTATATCAAAGTACAGTGCCGAACAGCTAGAGAACATATCACTGAATGAGTTCCTTCAGGCGGTAAGTGTTGACCTGTTATCAGGTGAGCAGCTATTTGAGGGTGCAGAGGTCAAGGAGATGGGTGATGCCCTGCAGCTTATGGCATCCGAGGGCATTGACCTGAAGGGTGATATGCAGACAATAATTAATAAGGCTAGGGACGATGGCTTCAAGGACTCTGAGATAAAGGGTGTGCTTCAGGCTATTGGATACAAGGCTAGGAATATTAATGAGGCACTGAAGGTTGAGATAGAGACTGACGTTACTATGCCATCAATCTTTGGTGACATCGAGGGCGGTGCCGTGAAGGGACAGGAGATGTTCACTAGGCTTCGAGAAGAGGTGGCGAAGTTTGCTAAGAACAACTCACCCGCAAAGACTAGAGAGAAGGCAATGGAGCTTCTTCGTGAGGACCCAACATACAAGGAGCAGTCCGAGAAGACAAAGCTACAGCTTGTTGAGGCGTTCGATAGAACACTAAAGAGTAAGGCAAACGCTAAGGTAAGACAGGAGATTGCAGGTATCAAGCAGCGTATCAAGGATGTGATTACCGGAGAGGTAAGTATTAAAGACGCTAGGACTAGGCTCAAGAACCTAATCAAGGACACCCTGCCAAAGTCAAGAGAATATTCACAGGCAGATATCAATAGGCTTAATAGGATTGTTGACAAGGCTACACCTGAAACATATCAGGCTGCAGTGACAGCAGTTCTTGAGGAGGTAAATAAGTTTAGAGGCAAGCAGAGAAAGTCAAAGCTTGAGAAGCTTCTAAAAGATATTCAGGTCAAGGCTAAGCAGAGTAAGAAGAGTGGTGCACGTATAGCCGCAGAGGACCAACCGTTCTTCAAGCAGGCTGTCGTGCTTATAAAGGCTGCTATAGATGGTAACGCTGAGGTGTTTGCTGAGATGGCAGAGGAGATGACCGAGAGAGAGGCTGAGATATTCGAGCTTTTTGAAAAGGTAAACAACAAGGAGGAACTTACAGAAAAGGAACGTGAGCTTGTTGCTAAGGCTCAGGCATTTGATATGCTAGGAAAGATAAACAACCAAGAGCTTGAGGCCCTTGATGATGTGATAGCAGATGTTAAGGCTGAGACAAAGGCATCACGAGAGCGACTCAAAGGCAAGAGACTTGCCCGTAAGGAGATATATGATAGCCTTAGAGAGCAGGCAAACAAAGATATTAGCGAGGGATATCCATACCTATTTGATGAGGTTGTTAACGAGGATGGTAGCACATCACTTGTCCCTCTTAATGATGCACAGCTACGAGCAAGGAGAGAACAGATAAGAAAGAACCTACTCAAGGATGGTAAGCTTGTAAAGAATGTAAGGCAGTATCTTAATCTAGCTTTTGCAACCGAGGGTAAGGTATTGAAAGGCTTATTTGCCAACTACCTGAAGCATCTAGGCACACTTACAAATGGTCTAGACAGGAAGGGTAACTTCTTTACTGAGAACATATACAAGAGGCTCAACCGTATGGAGGAGAATAACCTTAAAGGTTACTTCAATACCACTGACGCTATTGATAATAATATAAATACCATTGATGGAATTGACAAGGGATTAGATGGATTGTATACGATGCTTAACGATAGCTTTTCATCCCTTAACGAGGATAAAGTAGAATTAAATAATGTAAGGCTTGGGTCAAATAATGTTAAAGAGAAGTTTATTTCTTTAAATAAGGATGAGGCGGCAAGAATAATTGCTATAAGTCGTAACGATGAACAGAGAAAGAGATTAGAGGAGCAGGGTATTGGAGAGGCTGAGATAAAGAAACTTGAGGAGTTCATTGGAGAACCTGCGGTGAAGGCGGTAGACAAGATTGTTGACTACCTAAGCTCAACATACTATGAGAGTATCAATAAGGTGTATGAGGATGTTAATGACGTGAGTCTTAACTATGTTGAGAACTACTTCCCTGTGAAGACAATAAGCGAAAAGACAGACAAGAAAAAGAATGCTGAGCTAGCAACATCATTGCAGCAGGGTAAGTTTAGTAAGGTCTTCTCAGCACAGCAGGCATCAGCATTGAAGGAGAGGAATGATACTAAGAATCCTATAGCTATAACAGGATTCTCTTTTACTCAGGAGCTAGACACACACATCACAGAGATGGAAAGGTTTAAGTCATATGCAAAGGGTACTAAGGAACTGAATGTAATAATGAATCACACACCTAGTGTTAAGAAATTATTAGATGCAACTAACTTAGACAGTATTATGACAAGGGGTGTAGGTTACGCTATAAATCCTAACGCTATGCAGGACCTGTTTAGATTAAACAATCCTTATTTCTCAAAGCTTCAAGAGAAGTTTACAGGCGTGGCACTAGCCCTTAAGTTTATACAGCTGCCTAAGCAGGCAACATCATTTGTAAATGCCTTCGCTGACTATAAGCTTTTTGATAAGGGTGTGACAGGCAAGGGTCGTATACCTATCGTTGATAGTACCTTAGACTTTTTAGCATTTACGGCAGAGTCAGGATGGGTTGCCTTTTTCCAAAAGAGGTCAACATTTAAGCAGGCGATGGATGTGTCAGCTAACTTTAGAAACAGGATGCGTCAGAGCTTTAAGACTGCTGACCTAGCAGGACTAGAGACAGGGCAGCGTGCGACATATGGGTCAGGGCGTACCCGAAGAACAAAGCTAAAAAGGCTTGCTCGTAAGGCAAAGATTATTGCTAACTCACCAACGCTTGTTGGGGATGCGGCAGGTGTAATGGGGTATATGGTTGCATACAGAAACAATATCCGCAAGGGTATGAGCCCTGAGGAAGCATTGGAGAGGTTCAATGACTACAATGCAACACAGCAGACACGTAGGGCTACAGAGAAGATAGGTCTTCAGTATGATAGCAATATGATTGTAAGGTCATTCACGATGTTTGGAAGCACACTATTCCTACAGCTTAACAAGGTTATGCAGTCAGCAACTAACATTAGAAGAGGTACTGCAAATGCAGTAACAGAGGGTAGCTTGAAGGAGATGCCGTCAACAAAAGAATATAGAGAGCTCTTCTTAAACCTAGGCGTTGCAAACGTACTGTTTGCTTTGACCGCAAATATATTTAAGTACAACCCATTTGCAGACCCGTCAGTAAACCCATTTTTAACAGGTGATGATGGTGATGATGATGAGCTAACAGAGGAACAGATGGACCGTGTTAGCAAGGCAAAGAATGCTTTGAAGAGGGGTAAGAAAATATCTAGTGAAGACCAAATGTTAATTGATAGATATCAAATTAATTTGGATAAGGAGCAGGTACTTGAGTCATATAAGGAGGCAATGTTTGGAATCAATCAGCTTTACAACCTACCCTTAATTGGTGGTACTGTTAACACTGCGGTAGATACTTGGTGGTGGGGCTATAGTGATGCTATTAAAAAACCTAGGTCTAGATACACAGACCCTATATCTCAGATATTTACTAGCTCGTACTACGATATGGTGATAGGAGGTAAAGGTGGTTTTGAAACAGCAGTCACAAGAATATTTGAGTATGGTCTTGGTATACCTAGCAAGACACCACTAGCTGCGGTAGACCAACTAAGGTCGTGGTTTGATAGTAATGATACCGCTCTACGTAAGGAGTATGAAAAGAAGGATGAGGATGGTGAACGTATAGCCAAGGAGGAAAGCTTCGAGAAGTTCAAGGAGAATAGGTATGAGGAGAATATGTACGACCTATTAGGTGTGTCATATAGCTATCGACCCGGCTCTGCAAAGTCTAAGGACATTATATATGTTCCGATTGAGGTCAACAAAAGAAAGAAGAAGGACGAGAAGGATTCAAGCAGCTCCTCAAGTAGAGGTAGTCGAGGTTCGAGAGGTAGAAAATCAAGAGGAAGCCGAGGCTCTAGAAATTAAATAGGTTCACTCGGGTGAACCTTAAGAAATAATGTATGCCATTTAAAAGTAAAGCACAAAGAAAATATATGCACGCATTCCTCCCTGATATAGCGGAGGAGTGGGAGCGTTATCCTAATAAGAAGAAGCTTCCTAATAAGGTTAAGAAGAAGTCTAAGATGCGTAATAGAAAAAAGAATTAGGAGTACCTGATATACTTGAAGGCTCGTTGCTTGTCGTAGTAGGCCATCAGCTCTTCGTCATTGACCGCACCCTTACGTGGTTTCCTACCACCCCACCTGATGTCACCATAGATATCCTTTACCTTGGCGTAGATGATGCCATCATCACAGGCCCATATCATTACAGGATTCAGTCTCTTATCGCATAGCTTTACTAACTTTCGTATCGCTATCGGCAAAGGGTATGCCTGTGATAACACACGCAGTCTACCCTTCACCTCAGCGTAAGCGACTAAGCTATTGTCTTTATCAAATACTTTGTAGTCTACATCGTTAGGCCCGAGCTTCTTAGCGGAGCCACCAAACACATTCACAAATGTCTCAATGGCCTTTCGTTCCCTCTTTAAATCTTGCTCGGACTCAAACCTCATTGCTACTCAGGTATGTATACATAGATAGGGAATCCATCTCCCTTGCTACCGGCAATGTTGTAATCGAAAAACTCCTGAGCCTCTTCCTCAGTCATCTCATCCTCGTTGATGAGCTTGTCTATTATCTTGTTGGAGTCCATCACTAATGAGTTGCTTGCGTACTCAAGACCTACCACACAGTCCTCGTATCCTGTGGGATATAAGAATGTTTCATCAGGGAAGTCCTCTGTTATCTGTTGTAATATATTATTTGACATATTTAATTTGATTTATCGTGCTCCTCTGCGTGACAACGTGAGCATAGCACCCTACATTTATTAATCTCTTCTACAATCTTTTTCCTAGAGTATCCTTTATATATTCCATCCGCTATAGCGAACTCTTTGTTGTCATCATAGTGATGGAACTCTATAGCGTGTGAGCTAAAGGACTTGTGTGTAAGCTTAGAGTATCCGCACTCATCACAGCTCAAGTTATTCTTTAGACTGTTGTACCAATCTCTCTTTCTTTTCTTATAGTCCTTCTTTACATCTCTATAGCAGGCGATACAGGTCTGTCTGAGATGTTTCTTACCGTTCTTTATTCCTGCAGACCAATACTTATCTAGCTCCTTGTTCTCATTACACTTTCTACATACCTTCTTCTCCATCTCTTATCGTTTCTTCTAGTGTCTTTAATACAAACTGAATGGTCTCGATGTGGTCTAGTACCTGAGCATACTCTCTATCAATTAGATGCTCATATATCGCATCGGCAGAGTCGTGGATTTCATTCATAGTAAAGTTAATATGAATGAGCCTATCGTTATCTGCCTTTGAGATACTCATCAGGAGTCTATGGCGTTTATGATTGTGTTACCTAACACCTCGTCTATCTCCTTAATGGCTTTATAGATTCTCTTAGATGACTTACGTGTCTCCTCTATCTCACTTCTCTTGGAGTCACTGCCTAGGTATGCGTACATACAGCAGTCCATCCTTAGTAGCTCATCTGTCTTCTGCTTGATTGACCATCCTTTATTTGAGATAGCCCTCTTTATGTCATCACTTGTGTACTCCATTGAAATATCTTGTTAGGTGGTTCTTTAGTTTATCTATTTCTTTTCTTCCTATCCTTCTCTTTATAAGCTCAAAGGTTTCTCGATATATCTTATCATCTTCCTTGCTCTTTTCTACGATGGATATCAAAGACTCTTTTTCCAAATATAGTTTTTTGTTTTGTTTTCTCAAAGAGATTACCTCTTTTTTTAGTTCGAAACTAGAGAGGCTATGTATTGGGTCAGTGTCACTAATGAACATATCCTGAACCTCTTGATACTTAATACGTAGCTGTTGATTGGTTTTAACCTCTGCCTCTAAGCCTCTTATGTAATGGATTATTGTTGCGTGGTTCTTGTCTATCATACTACCCACCTCAGTGAGTGTGTATCCCTTTAGTGTTAGTACCTTAGAGAATACTGCACGAGCAGATGGGTGTGGCATACGTCTAGACTTTGCGTCTACGTCCACCCCGAACACTACTCCAACAATGTCTTTAAGCTTTTTAACCTCTCTGAGGTTTCTTGTGTGTCTTTGCATTTGATTAGTATTTGATTTGAATTAATGTAATCTAGGTAATCATCACAGTCTATCTCCTTTATAGATAGGAATGTGGTGAGACCCTCTTCCTCTTTTATGTATTCAATCTCGAAGAAGTATGGACTATCGTGCTTTACCACACCCCCTACCTTCTGAGAGAAGTGGTTCTGTTTTTCTAAGCACGGCTCAAAGTAATCTAGCTGAAGTATAATCTCTTCTGAGTATTCATAGTCTAGGTTTGCTAGCTCTAGTATAACGTCACCATCTATGTCGTAGTAAATCTCTTCAGCCTCTATATACTTCCGTATTGAATCCATAATCATCTAACTCTTTTAGTCTGTATTCCTGTAACTTAGACACTTTTCCTTCGGGTCTTTTAATCTCGCTGAACAAGACATTTGAGTTTGGTGGTATAGCTATTAGGTCGGGTATCCCATTCTTATTTGTCTTAACAAGCTTGATAACATAGTATCCCTTAGCCTCTAGCTCCTTGATTCTCCTTGATTGAATTTGTTGTTCAGTCATCCATACAAATGTACGAATTCCTTTTTAAAATAGTTAACCGTGTACGTCTTCTTCTTGGACACGGCCTTGTATATATCATCCTCGATACCGCCCTCACTGAAGACCCAATACACATCACTCTTAAGCCTATCCCTTGTTGTCATACGGTCTCGGCTCTGCCAATACGATGTGGCACTGAAGTCAATGTTGTAGTACACAAGTGCATCTGCCTGACGTAGAGATATTCCCTCACGCCCTGACACTATCTGTAGTGCTATGCTTTTGTCCGTGTCTTGAAACTCGTCAAGCTCAGTGGTCAGAAGCTCCTTGCCAAAGGTATCCTTCAGTGCGTTCAGCTCCTCCTTAAACTTGTAGAAGATTCCTATCTTCTGTCCCTTGAATCTATCACGTATGAACTCAGCCTTGGTATGGTCTAACACCATAGACTTACCGCTCTCAAACTTTATTGTGCCTGAGTATATCTGATGTAGCTTTGACATCAGCTTCACGGGTGTGTCTGCAAGTATCACCTCCTCATTACCCTCTACTACTAGGTCCTTGTCAAGCCTCTTAGCAAGCCTATAGGTCTCGTCTCTTAGCTTTACTCTAAGTACGTGCTCCTTTGTGTCAACCTCGAACCCTGCCTGCTTCTGAGAGAAGTTTATTGTGAACCTCTCCATAGCCTTGGTGATGTCCTTCTTACCTCCCGAGTAGTCATTGATGAGGTTACCATTAATCTTTCTCTGCTTTACGTTCACCCAATCGTGTGCGAACTTATAGAAGGTGGCGTGTCTATTGAATGGGTTCATTGGTATACCATACACCTGATGGTACATCTGTGAGTATGACTCGGGTGTCGGTGTACCTGAAAGTAAGATAACCCTTGGGTCGTTCTTTCGTATCAACTGCCTCACCGCCTTCGCTCTGTTGCTTGGCTTAGGGAAGGCACCCATCGAGTGTGCCTCGTCACATACAATCACATCCCATCTCACATCAGGAATCTTATGTATCGACTCATAGTTGATGGTGAATAGGCTGAAGTTTACGGGGCATAGCTTGGTGTAGTCATCATTTATGGAACCGATTGCCTTCTTCTTGGTGAGGAACAGAACGTTTTCAACATTGAGCTGTTCACAAATACCTAGGCTTGTCAGTGTCTTCCCGGTCCGTACCTCCATCGCTAGGTATAGGAAGCCATAATCTCTTATGACCTCCGTTCCCTTGGCTATGATGTCGTTCTGATAGTCTCTGAACTCAATCATCTCTAGTCTATTGTAAAGTTAAACTTGTAGCTAGACTCACTATACTTACCATCATACTTCAGCAGGAATGTGTATTCACCACTCTGTGATATTGCATCCTTGAATATTGGGTAGTCCTCCTCTGAGAATAATACCTGACCCTTCTTGTAGCAAAACCCACTAAGCGTCTCCACATCTCCTGAAGGCTTCTTAAGTTTGATGTCTTGAAAGGTACTGATTGTCCAACTCTCTCTTGAATCCCTATTGTATGGGTAGATTGAGATGGTGTATGACCCCTCATTATCATCACGCTTGACAAAGAATCCACAGTCACTGTTTGTTGTGGCTGAGTTACTGAACACTCCCACCACATCAAAGTAGTAAAAGGTTTCGTTTGTCTTCTCACCGAAGTCATCTACATAATACTCAGTCTCCCACTGAGCTAGGGTTGTAAAGGTTAGCATCATTGATGCAAATAAAATTAATTGTTTCATTGTATTTAATTTAAATTGTTGGGAGATTTAGAGTCCTCCCTTTGACTCATATTAATTTTTGTTGTGGCTCTACCTTCGGAGCCATCTTGATTATTATCCATCTACCTTGAGCGTCTCTCCCCTCCTCGGGCTTGACACCCTCCTTGAACATTGCGTATGAGACCAACCATTGATAGAACTTTGTCCTTGATATTGTCATCTTTGCCTTCGGTCCATAGTCAGGATACTCCTGCACGAAATCAAAGTATAGGTCCTGCTTGTATAGCTTTATACCCGCCTGAAGATTTCTGTTTGACTCCTGTCCCTCTATCAATCCACACCACTCAATGAAGTCGTGTGTTGTCTCAGCAGATAGCTGACGAATCTTTAGGTTCACGAACACACTCTTCTGTAGCCCCTTCTTTAGATACATCTGTAGGCAACCTATCATATAGTTGTCAAAGAAGCACCACTCCTCATCGTTCCAATCTCCGAACATCAGCTTACCAAACTCATCCAATGGGGTGAAGTTCTTACTGTAGTATTGGTGTAGCTCAAGCTCCCACTTACGTCTCGCAAAGCTATTACCCGCACCCTTGATAGCGTAGTTGGTAGTGATAGCAATCTTAGGTGACTTACTGAATGGTATCTTGATAGCGTCCTTGTTCTTCTTCTCTAGTGTCATACCCTCTGTCACCACACTAAACAATCTCTCGAAGTCAAAGTGTTTCTTAACGTCATCGAATACAAGTATCTGTGTGTCTGCACTCACAAGTTGGTATGCAAATGACCGCTCGAATGTGAAGGACTTACCATCAATGGTAACCACCTTCTTCATCTGAGCCAAGGCATTCATAAAGATTCCCTTTCCGGTACCACCCTCGGGGTTGTCTGATATCACCTCGTCATTGAGTATCACTGCGGGGCAGTACGATAGGTTCTTGTGTGCGTGTAGCATAAACCCTATCGTTGACTCCATAGATAGCACACGCTTAGAGTTTCCACTACAGATGTTTGATATAAACTTGCGATACACACTGTCACTACCATCGCATATCTTGAAGTTCCTATCTATGACGTGGTCCTTCCAAACGTATCCACCCAAGTCCAAGTAGTCTATCGGTGTAACCTCTCCCTTGGTGATGCTCACTGCACAGTTCTTGTAGTATAGATAGGCTGTGTCCTTGGTATCCTCAATGAAGTATATGTCAATGGTAGATAGCAGTGTCAAGAAGTCCTCACGAAACAGTCTCGTTTGGTCTGCGAAGTAGTTGTATATAGACATATCGTCTAGGTCTATTACGTGCTGAAGAACAAAGTCCTTTATCTCCTTCTCTGATGTGTGGTCGATGAGGTTGTTGGTAACCTTCACGAACACATAGTTCTTACTTCCCTCGGGACAATACTTGTAGAAGCCATTGTCTTCTAAGAAGTCCTTGAATAGTATATGCACAATCTTTATTGTACCCTTATCGTTCTTGGACCAAAATATCTGCTTGGTATTGTCTTCCTCTACCCTATTTAGTACGGAGTCTATTGTTGCACCATCCAAGTCTGACTCCTCTAACTGATGGCGTACCTCCTTTTTTGACACACCCCTCCTCAAACTCTGCTTGATGTTGTTGATGGCCTCTTCGTCCTCGTAATACTTGGTGCCGAAGTTATGTGTGTTGCTGTATGCTGAGTCAATCGTTCTTGATATCTCTGATAGAGAGAAGTCCTCATTCTCAAACTGATTGAGTACGTATCCCGCTAGGCTCTTATTGATTCCATAGTCATTGAATGCCATCGCTAGGATGAACACGTTCTGATTACGTTGCCCCTCTACCATTGGATACTTCTTTGTCCACCACTTGACGAGGATGTCCACCACCTTGTTCTCGTCAGTGATTGGTATCGTTGGTGCGTCTTGGTGTTGGATAATCTCCTTGTACTCTACCTCCTCAAGCTTGTCCCATATGCTTGAGTTATCGTTCACATATATCAGCGGGTCGTATGACTCGTAGCATACACGAGATATGTTCTTGCAGGTCTTGTCAAAGTATTCAGAACCAAAGTGGTTCTCTAGTGCGTTGAAGTAGCTGACGTGGTTGTCAATCTCTTGAGGTATCTTTACCAATACCTTGAGTCCATTCCCCGATGGGGATATGAACACCGAGTATACGTGCTTGTCCTTACTGATTGCCTCCTTGTCTTGTAGCAGTTGCTTCTGCTTCTCGTAGCCATCGAAGTCTAGGCATATGAATCCACTGTGCTCAATGATAGAGGAGTCGTTCCTCTTGTTGAATGTACCACTGAAGCATACCGCAGGGAGCATCTTCTTTAGTTCGTTACGCTCACCCTTGCTCTTCTCTGAGCGAATACCCTTTACTAGGTTCTTTGATGAACCATCCTTGATACGCTCAAGTATTTTCTCTATCGGTCTGTAGAAGGGGGTGTCTGTATCCTTTATGTTTTTAAATATTGTGATGTTTGATGTCATCTTAGTGTCGTTTTGATGTCGATAATTAAATGTTAAGTCTCTGATACTCAGAGGTAGTGTCGATAATGTCGATTTTATTTCCTAATCTAGGTTCAATAAAAAATAAAAGAGTAAAGAAATATATATAGTATATATAGGGATTACAATTTCTGACATTCGACACACTAGATTGGATAAAAAAGGGGAGTCTCCTCCCCTAATCTGAACCAATCAAAATAGTTTAGAACGGTAGGCCATCGGACTCTGCCTTCTTAGGTGCAGTAACCTCATCCTTAGGCTTGTATGTATCCAACTCAACGTAGTAGTTACCGCTACGTGCTTGGTTTACATTTAGGTTAATCCAACCATCACTCATATGTTCCTTGACAAATGCCATAGCATCGTCAACCTTCAGTGATAATCTACCCACTACAAATTCAGGGGCGTTCTCTCTTCTCTTAAAAGAGAATCCATTTGCAAAAACTTTTTCGTCTTGTGACATAATATAAATTGTTTTGTTCCAATGATTAAATTAAAACCCGACACACAACACATTGGAGACATCGTGTGCTAGGTATCTTTGTTATATCTCTTGTGCTACGTAGTAGTTCTTAATGTCTAGCTCGGGGTTGTCACCAAAGAACCTATGGTATACCTCTATTGCCTTATGCATCTTGTCTCTACCCCTCTGATAGAACTCATCGTTTCCGGTGAACATTCCCATCCTACCCGACTGCTTCTCAATCACCAAGAACATCATCGGCTTACCGAATAGTTGTTGGTATATGTAGGCTTGACTATCGTAGTTATACTTCCTTGCGTTCCACTTGAAGTCATCAATGTTTGATGTGGTCTTGAGGTCTATGACATAATCTTTTCCAACGATGTCTGCCTTTCCCTTCCACTGCGTATCTGTGGACTCGTACTTCATAACGTTTGGTTGCTCGTAGATGTTACCCTCTGCACGTATCAACTCAAAGAAGTCAATGTTGCCTAGCATCTTCTTTACCAATGCGTCAATGGTCTCCTTCTCTGTACGTAGTAGTGCTACCTCAATGTCACTATCGGCAATGAACTCCTTGTATCCCTTGGTGTTTCGTGAGGCATAGTCTACCCACACCACGTTCTCTGCCTTCTCGGGCTCAAGGATTAGTTGATGAAAGTATCTTCCCTCTGCAAAGTTCTTGTTGTCGGGACGTGAGACACCGAATTGTTCGGGAGTCTTTAGCAGTGTTCCAATGTCTGAGTTGGATAGGTACTGCTTACCTACCCCTCCGTAATACTCTTGGTCATTACGAAGTAGTTCTATAACGTTACTCATTACTTGGACTTTAATACCTTAGCAATCTCCTTCTCTTGTGTCTTGGTGACGTGGTACTTCTGCTCTATGTTAGCAACCAACTGCTTGAGCCCAAGCTCCTTGTTCTCTGCTACATATCTAAGCATATCCATCATCTTGTCATCGGGAATACCCTTGACCTCAACAGTTGTGGTCTTATTATTCTCAACCTTTGGTTGCTCCTTCTCTGCTGATGGGAGGTCCTCACCTGCATATACATACAGACCTAGACCGTGACGAGCAAGAGCCTTAGTTAGGCTACGTTGTATCGCCTTGTTAACATCGGTAGACTTAATCTTTATCAACTCGATTGAGTTGTTACGGAAGTCCATTACGGGTAGGTACTCGATGTGTTCGATGCCCTCGATTGTAACCCCGGTCTTCACCCAAGCAGAGTTGTGGTCTCTGTGATAGAAGACACCATCTGCATCCTCATAGATTGTATATGTTGCCTCGGGATAGTTCTCCTTTGCGGTTGCCCAAGCCCAAGCCCACGATAGGTATGTGAGTCCGTTCTTATTTTCTGTACGTCCATTGACGTTGATTGCGTTCAGTGTCTCGAACACTGATTTCTTTTTAGCATTAGCCATCTTGATTTGATTTAATTAATAATTGATTTACTTTAAAATATTTGCTTGTGAATAGTTGTCGCTCATCCTTCAGAGATATTAGAACCTTCTTTCGTCTCCTTCCGTTCAGCTCCTCATTGATACGTTCTTGTATCTCGTCAAGCTTTCTTTCATAGCTCGACAAAGATAGTGTATATATTCCACAAAGCCAACCCCTCTCTTTGAATATGTCATACTCGGCATCACTTATCTCTTCGTAATACTCACCCTTGTTTGTGTTCAAGATGGTGACCTTGTTGTTGTGATACTCCTTGATAATCTTTATTCCATAGGAGATGAATCCTTCGTACCCTCTACCATCCATACGGACTGCGGAGTAGTCTCTTTCTGCTTGATTGAATAGGTCTAACATTATGATAGTCTTTCAATCACCGACTGATAGTCTCTGTCGTACTCAATCTTATTCTTCACTGACGCTAGTCCCCATCTGATTGATGAGTGACCGATGTCATAACCCCTAGACTTCATATACCTTTGGATTGCTACGGTTCTCATAGGTCTCTTCGAGCATAGGTAGTATAGCAGTTGCCTTGCATCAGTAATGTCTTGAGTCTTCTTCTTATTGAAGATGTCAGCCTCATCGACACTGAACAACTTCGCAACCCTCTTTGCGTATAGGTCACACGCCTTCTCTTTCTCTGTCATTTGATTTGTTTTTATTTGTAATATATCTCTGTTCCTTTTATGAATACGTAGTCAAGCATATTGTTGTCAAGGTTCGTTGCACCTATCTTCCCTTGCTCTGTGAACAGTGTCCAATACGGTGTCTCCCTTGGGTTGTAGTATATCTTTTTCCATTCATCGTGTATCCACAACTCTGTTCCCTTTGATAGTATCTCACAATCAATCCACGCACACACGGTCTTGTTCTCGCCTTGGTATATCTTGTCTGCTACCTTGCGTCTGTTGTGTAGTCGTGCGTTGCTAAGTGCTACCACCATATCATCGGGGTGTATGTACTCTACGCTACCATCTCGGTTTCGTATCTGCCACTTCTTATAGTTCTCGCCACGTCCTAGGTGGTATCTCAATCTTATCTTACTCATAGCTTTTTTATTAGGTCATCCATTGCTAGATGTAGTGAATCAATCCAAGAGTTGCCATCGTTGAGGTGCTTACCTACACCCCTATCCTTCCACTCGGGGAACATATCATCGAGGCACATCTTGATACCCTCTGACCTTGTCTTTCCGTACTGCTTTACCCACTTGTCTCTGATTAAATTATTCTCCATCGTCTTGGTTTTGATTATTGATTTCATCTATTTGGTCTGCCAAGTCCATCAGTCTTTCTGATGCATAGTTCTGACCTTCATAGTCACCATCTCGTAATAATAAAACAAGTGATGCCATCTCTTGCCTCATTCCCCATTCTACTTTAATTGTTTCTGTCTTCATTTGATTTGATTTGTGAGGTTCACCCTAGTGAACCTCTGATTTATTATTCCACTTGTCAATTATCTGCTCGTTCGTTGAGTCATCAATGTAGTAGGTATAGTTTCCTATCGTCACATACAATGACTTGTTTGAACGGATGTCTATCTGCATCTTGTTACGCTCAACCCAACGTGAGTACATCTTACTTGCTACCGCCATCCTCTGTGGTCTGAACGGATAGTCTCTCTTGATGATAGCCATTGCTATCCTTACGAAGTTATCTCTCTCCATTTGATTATGATTTAATTATTGTTTGATTATGTCATCTGCAATATCTGTGCCAAACTCTTTCTTGATTTCAAGCAGTCGTATGTATAGACCTATGTCGAATGAATCCCAATACTGAATCCAATCTGCTATGTTCGTGTGTGGTTTCATATCGTCTAACAAAATATATAATTTAATTCCTTGTATCCCTTGAGTAGTTTGCGACACGCCTTCACTTGATTGTTTAGGTCTTCGAGTAGGCTTTCCTCATAGCCTTCTCCGTAGTATCCTTGTATGTCATAATACATTCCATCGTGTAGGTCTGTGTATTCCATCAATGAATCCTTTAGGTCTTCGTACTCACCTAATAGTTTGTAAAATCTGTTCTCGTTGCTCATAGTTCTATCTCCTTTTTAATTAAACCTTGTACTAATGCTTGGTAGTTTCCCTCGTCTGCCTTTCTCATTGCATCGAGTAGGTCTCCACTCAATACCGCAGACATAAAGCTACCCTCTCCTCTTTTCATTGATGTCTTTACATCAACATCAATAGCCTCATCTAGATATACCATTGCTCTACCTTTGCACATATCATTGGTGCTATACATACTCACCGCCCTTAGCATTGTGAATCCTTTGAAGTCCGTAACGAACCTCGTGTTGCCATCCTCATTGATGTATCTCATATTGGTCTGAGGGTATTGTAAATTAAATGTACTCATCTCTATTTGTTTTTAGTTATTCTGAATCTAGTTCTATGATGAAGTATATCTCATCTATCACATCATCATCTATTAATTGTTGCGAGAAAATCTCTAGGTCTTTTCTCGGCATACTATATCCTGTGATAAGTATGTCTGCTTGGTCTCTGATTACGTTAGCGATACCCTCGCTACTCAGTTCTGTTATTGTACTATTCATATTTATTTATTTAGTCTACTACTCCATTGCCGTAGTATAGGTTAAGCTTAGTCGTTTCATTTAGTGAGTCATACCACGCTAGGTATTTATCATTCATCTTACTATCATCAAACTGATAACCACTACCATTACAATACCTTAAACGATTGTTCGCCTTGTCAAACCTCTTAAATATTTCTTCTTCAGTTCCCTCCCAAATTTGAACATCGTCTATTACGGGTTTAGTTGAATGGTAGTAACCTCCCGAAGCATACATTCTTGTTTTGTTTTCGGGGTTGTATCTGTTAATTTTTACTTTTGTATTCATTTTGATTAGTGTTGTGAGGTTCACCTAGGTGAACCTCTGATTAATTAATTGTCTACTGCTCGTCAGTAGTTGTACCTTCCTCAGTTGATTCATCCTCATCCTCACTAAGTTCCTCAACGATTGTACAAGCCTCAACGATTGTGGCTAGAACCCAATCCTTCAACTCACTTGAGCATCTATCTACCTTGCTCTCTATCTCATACTCGTCAAACTCTACCTCATTCAACTCAATCTTGTTTCCATACTCAAGACTGAACTCACACTCATCCATCTGCACGATGCTATTGTCTCTCAACTCCATCTGAAGTTCTCCGAATATCTCTGCACCTTTATCATCCCATTGTTCACTGAGGTATCTGATGATGTCACCACGCAATCCTTGTGGCTCGTCAGTTGTCTCAACCTTTGTCTCCTCAATCTGATTGATGAGGTTCGTTACATCTTCTTTGGTATAGATTGAACCTACACCCTCGTTTACTCTGTTAATTGCTTCTTGCTTAGTCATCTTGTTTGGTACACTTAGGGTAGTACCTTCTCCCTTTTTGATTTGATTAAAGTGATTTGTATAATTCGTCATTGATTTCTTCCATCAGATTTCTTATCTGATTATACTTGCTTGAGTGCGGATTACGAAATTTATTTTCCTCTGCTAACTCATCATACGCTTGACCTAGTAGGTCTAATAAAACTGTTATGTCATTCATCTTGATTTGATTTGTGAGGTTCACTCGCGTGAACCTCTGATTAATTACTATTCCCAAATTGTTTCCGCCATACTGCGTATTGCTCTTTCGATGTCGTTTACAATTTCATCGTTGTTGTAGTGGCGATTACCCACTCTTCTCTCCGTGTTCAATGTTGATAATTGAGCGGATAAGAACTGAGAGATTACTCTTTGTTCTTGTTCAGTTAATGCTAACTCATCTTTGATTGATTGTGTCATAATATTAAATTTTAATTGTTCACTAGGCATAGTGCAAAGACCGTGCCAAAGTGATTATTGTTTGATTATTAATGGTTCAATATGAATATTGATTTCTTTCCCTTGCCCTCAGTACCCGAACACAATCCGCACTTGGAACAAGATGCCTTGTATCCCATCTCCTTACTCGCAGGACAATTCACATACTCGTCTAGGCTCTCGGGTGTCGCAATGAAACTGCGGTATCCAAACTCTCTAGCCTTTCTCTCTTGCATAGGGGTGTGTGTACTCGCCATAAAGTATTTACCTAACTCTCTATGCCGGTGCCATTGGTGAGTATATCCGGTCCAATTATCGCAGACCTTTACCACATCCTCAATTAGTTCCAATGGGTGTAGTGATGGCTCACCATATGTGCCGAACCGAACGTATCTACCCACACACATCTCAATGAGGCTATTGTATATCCTCTGATTGAATGTTGGTATACTCTCGAAGGTCTCATACTCCTTGATGATTGACCTCAACATACTCTTGAATCCTACATACTGATTGAACTTGTGCGTGTAACACATCCCAAAGTCATTGAAGGGACAATCCAAGCAGTTCGAGTCTGCCTTGTTGAAGAAGTTCTTCATCCCCTTCTCATCGTCTAATATGCTCTGCATCTGCCGTTGACTGAAGGTGTACGTCTGCACAATCTTCCGCTTCTTATCTGCCTCAATCTTGTCGTTTGATGTTGTCCCTAGTCTGAATACTTGTAGGGTGTCCTTGTCTCTAAATACTACTCTCATTTGATTGGTGTTGTGAGGTTCACCCGAGTGAACCTCTGATTTGTAAATTAGTTTAGTTGTGCTAGGAATCTATCCCAATACTCTTCCAAGTCTTGATTCGTCATAATGAAGTCACTTGCCTCTTGTCTTGATGAGAATGCATATATCCCTATGTCATTCCCCTTGTCGATGTTTACCACCCATAGACCTTGTCTTATCATCTGAATCTCGATGTCTACCACTCGCCTCCTAGTCATTCACGATAGGTAAGGCATCGTTGTACTGAAACTCTCCACCCACAATGTATGAGTAGATTTCTTCCTTGTATGCGTGTTCCATCACCATTGGCTTCCCCTCCGCATTCTCTAGGTGTAGAACGTACAAGTCACGTTCATCATTCTGCTCACCCATTGGCTCTACCACTCCCGATAGAACCATACAGATAAAAATTAATTTAGTCATTGATTATTGATTTGATTTGTTGCCTACTCTATAAAGTTTTCAGCTTCCCTTCTATTTGTTTTTATGAGGTTCACTCGGGTGAACCTCTGATTCATTATACCATACCTCATCTACAAAGCAGTCCTTATCTCTCTCCACCTTGCTCATATAGTTGTCAAGGTGCTTCTTATCATTGAACGTCTTGTTCACATACCAATCCGTACCATTGGGCATTCTAAATTTAATCTGTGCTTTCATTATTATTGTATTGGTTTATAAATTCTACTACCTCTTCATACGCTTCATCTATGGTTTTGTATAACTTGTAATGAGTATCTTCTCTTGCGTCAGCCATCTTGATAATTACAGGCATCAACCAATTCCAATCTTCATCGTATGGTATGTATGGTTCTTCAACCTCAATACCCATAGGGAACATATCATCTTCATCGGTGTAATAACATACACCCTCTTTAATTGATAGCCCCATAAATTCTGCGATTATCTTATTGTTCTCTTGTGCTTTCATATCTTATTGTATTCATTAATAAATTCTACTACTGCATTGTATAACCCTCTCTTGTCGCAGGATATCATATTCTTTTTAATATT
>Ga0233415_10000041_pt1 | contig 58965 bp, 67 predicted proteins | sample Na_anoxic_12_MG_FD_188631 | JGI IMG/M metagenome (GOLD analysis project Ga0233415, IMG submission 188631) | Seawater microbial communities from Saanich Inlet, British Columbia, Canada - Na_anoxic_12_MG | ecosystem: Environmental > Aquatic > Marine > Inlet | place: Canada: British Columbia...
GAGGTGATCGATTCGACGTTAGTTTTGCAGCAGATAACGCTGAAGTATCACTTGACGGCGTTGCGGGATGCGGAGCTATTCGAGAACGCGAAACCTTTTGAAGATGTACGGCCGTAAGGGGGGGGGGTAGACCAGTGAAGGGCACTAATACACAGGCGACTGAGGAAGATTTTGTTTTCTTTGATGGGCTCAATGCTGAGCGCGAAAGAGAACTTCATAAATTGGATATCGGTGAGTATGCGGCGGTTCTGGTAGCTTCGATCGAAGGCAACCGGCCAGTGCAGCGTTATCTATCGGCAGGCAGTCAGGAAGAGTGCCAAGAGTTCCTTGATGAGATGCCGGAAGACGCGATCAAAGTGGTGATGATGGGAGATGCGCCGGAATTGGTCGAAATTTCCTTCGAAGTGGTGAATTGCCACGAAGAGGAACGGAAGATCCGTCGTCATCGGAAAGGATTGCATCACGAAGAGGATCGGCCGATGCAGCCGGAAGACATTCACTGGGATCGTCGGCCGATGCCATATACCCAGACTCAGATTGAGCTGGTGTTCCTGTATGGCGGTGGAGATGCCATCAGCCGAAATGGTTATGTGGATGCCGCGCATCCAGTGAAGGCTTTGAAGGAGATGTCGAAGATGATGACTGACTATCCAACAACTGGCATCCTGTTCACGAAGCGAGCGAAGGAGATGTTGGTGAAGACACCGAAAGGTTCCAATTTGTCATCACTCGACATGCTGAATGATAAAGATCGCGACCGATTAGAGAATGTTATGGTCGAAGTATTTCCCACTGAGAAGGCACTGTTTTTTCGAGCTGGTGTGATAAATACTATGGGCAACAACATCCTTGTTGTGCATTAGGTGGACCGATGAAAGCTCAGATGAAACGTATTCAGCAGTTGGAAGGGCTCTTGATCGAGAAGCCTTGCCATCTGGTTGATCTGGCAGAAGTGATGGACGTGTCGCGTGATACTGTTCGACGGGATATCACAGTCCTGATTGATGCAGGCAGTGACGTGTCTTTCACGGGCGAGGGGTGGTTTGCGCGTCGAACTGTCTTCAATTCAAACCTCAAGCTGAACGGGGGCAAGTGATGGCAAAGTCTTTTCTGGCATACTGGACGCGATTACGCATGAAGAATCGCGGCTTGGGTGATGACGACGGCAAGATGACAATCACGGTTGAGTCGTTCAAGGGGAGTCTGCAGAAGGCGTATGGGCAGGGATCGTCAGACCGGAAAGATGTCGAGACATCTCTTGGTGGTGTGAGTGGTGATTTGTTTGGTGACTTGTTTAGAGAAAGGCAACCATGAGCTACGCATGGATATACTGCCGCGTATCGAAGAAGGAACAGGCTGCCGATGGCACGTCACTTCCTACTCAATGGCGATACTGCCAGGACTACTGCGACCGACACCAACTGCTGATGGGTACAGCATCCAACTACAACAATCCCGGCGTGTTCGCCGATCCGGGTATCAGTGCCTGGAAGGTTCCGATCTTTGAGCGACCTGGATTCCAGAAGCTCTGGAGTCATGTTCAGCCTGGTGACTCCATCGCGGTAATGACTCTGGATCGCGCGTTCCGCAGCGTGAACGACTTCAGTAATACGTGGATGAAGTTCGACCGGAACGAAGTCACGCCGATCTTCGTGCGTGAGAACATCAACATGGGCACAGCCATGGGCAAGATGATTGGGCACATGACAGCCACGTTTGCCCAGTTTCGGTCAGACCTGATGAGCGAACGGACACGGGAAGCTCTGGCATTCAAGCGAGAAACCGGCCAGCCGATGGGATGTCCGAGTCGTCCGGCGAAGATGACAGCTTCCGAAAACTCAGTGATCGCTGAACTGTGTGCCAAGTATCGCAACGAACAAGACAGCGGGGTACTGCTGCCCGGCCGAGTGTTCGGTTACATCCGCGTCTCAACAGCCAACCAGAAACTGGGGGCTCAGGCAAATATCGTTAATGGCTATCTGGATCATATCAATCAGCAAGAAGGTATTGCGGTTGGCGGCACGTTTGAGGATCACGGAGTTTCCGCGTTCCGAACCAGTTGGTGTGAACGGCCGGGCGGAAAGAAACTGTTCGCGGCCATGCGTCCTGGTGACACGGTTGTCGTCTCGCGCATCGACCGCGTCTTCCGCTCGATCGTCGATATGTCAAAGACAATCCGCTTCCTTACTGAGTCTGGAATCCATCTGGTCACGACCTGCGGCATTGACACGCGAACCGAGCAAGGCCGGCAGTGTGTTGAAATTCTGGCCGTGATGGCGGAATGGGAGTCTCGAACCAACAGCTTCAAGGTCAAGGAAGCTCGCAAGCACAGCCGTAAACTGCGGGGCAAGTGGGAGCGAATCAGCGAAGTGCCACGGTATTTGACTCCGGTCACCCTCGGGAACAACCAGTGGTCAGTGCATCCGAATATGACTTGGCTCGACCAGGCTCGTACCGTTCGCAGCATCCGGGAGGACGGGAATACTTGGGACAAGGTCAGTGATATCATGGAGTCCCATCTGGCCGCGATTCAGAACCGGCCAATGATTCCACGGTATGGCGTTGACCGGACGTTCTTCCTGCGTCAGCTCAAGAAACGCGGGCAGCACACTGAAGAACAGATTGAATCACTCACCGACTGGTTCGATGGCCAGAAGCCTCGACGAGATGGCGAATTCATCCGTGAATGGAGTCCCAGTGCCTGTAAGGCAGAATTGCAGCACATCCCTTTTGTTGAAGACCTGATTTCGGAGACGGCATGAGTATCCGCCATCGGAAGCGGAAGACCACTGGAGATCTCTATCCGGATCTTGGAGAAGGACATTGGCAAGATGGATGATCACGGATCAACGACAGATCCGCTCGACGGCTGATGGCGGAATGTGCCACCGTCCCTGAATTTTCTTCGCGCCTCTCAACTCTTGAGTGTGGCACCATTCACGGACGGTTTTTTCTGTAACGTCGTAGCCTTCGTCCAGTAATTTTGCTCGTGCTTCCTTGGGCGAAAGACGTCGCGGCTTGGCGGCTATAGTCACTCAGCTTCCTCCTAATAATGTCGCTGCTGACGTACAAAATACCGATTGCGCATAAAATACGCAAGGCGCGTTAAACGTACATGGTGAACGGACTTTGTCTACCTGGACTACCAGGCAGCCAATGCACCACTACATTTTGGGTCATGCCAGATCCAGTTGCACAACCAGCCGCACCGAGCCTGCACAATTTGATGCAGCCGACTGTCGCACCAGCGTCTCCTGCCTCGACGCCGGTAACACAGCCACCTGTCTCTGCCGGACAAGTGACGCCGCAAACGGTTATGCAACCGGCGATGCCGCAGACGCCAGCTTTGCCTGCTGGTCCACCTCTGCCGATGGTTACTGATTTCTCACCTCAGCAGCCATCGGCACCTACACAAGTCCCGTCACCAATTGTTGATGGATTACGACAAAGAAACTTTGAAATCCCGGACGGGATGACAGACGAGCAAGCTCTGGAAGCTCTGGCCGATCAGATTGATGAGGCTAATGACATCCGGAACTCGCAGACCGCACCTGCTGCTCCCGGAATGCAGCCAGCTCCAGCGGAAGTCCCTACGCCAGCGACCGTTCCATCTGCCAGATCACCGAAGCCATCCGCTGATGCCGAGCGAATGGTTCAGGCTGGCTTGTTGTCTCGTGGTGCAGATGGTCACTGGGTATCCACGAATCCTGCCTTGCAGTCATTTGCACAGGAATACAACGACTTCGAAGCCTACAGCCAGGCCACTGCTCGCCAGATGGTCACTGACTTCGATGGTTTCTTTCAGTCACGCACAGGCCAGCTTGGTGTGGCGACGGTCGATACCGTTACGGAAATGCAGAAGCAGATTAAAGCTCTGCAGAACACATTGGCGGAATCTAGCCGTCAACAGGGAAAGTCGAGAATTGATCAGTGGGCGGAAGAACATTCTCCAGCTCTGTTTGTGAATGGAGATGAAAATCGGCTTACTCCATACGCTCAAAAATACAATGCGTTCGCGGAACAAATTGACTTGATGGCCCAGCAGATGGGCCAGACTCTGGACACAGTTCAGGTCCATGATCGAACAATTGAGATGCTCGCCGCTGCCGGACTTAACCCTGATCAACCAGCTCAGGTGGCAGGCCCGGCTCAGCAACAGAATCCATACGCTCAGCCTCAACAGGCAGCACAAGTACAGCAGCCATATCAGCAGCCGGCGTATCAGCCTCCCGCGCCGCCAGCTACTTTCATGCAGCAAGCAGCACAGACTCAGCCACGATTGCAACACAATCGATTGACTGAACACCCTGCACAGCAGCCTAATGGGATTCCTCACCTGCCGACCGGCAAGGGTGGTAAGCCAAAACTTGGTGCCATCATTTCTGGTCAGCAACAAAACGGATATGCCGTCAATTGACGTCACTAACGGAGTAGTACAATGCCACAGTTTCTATCGGTCACGCAGGAAGCGCACATAAACAGCATCCGCACTGCGGCCCCGCTGTTCATGCACCACTATTCCGATCTGACGAAGCGCAATCACATGCTGCTTTCGATGATGAATCAGTGGGGTACGATCGAATACAACGCGAGTGACATCGCGAGAATCTGGCAGATCTTAGTCCGCCAGCCACAAGTCCGGACGTTCGCGAATACCACGAACAAAACCTTCCAGGACCACGATCCATTTGAACAGCTCAGCGTCGGCGTTCGTGGCTACGAAGCAACCGACCTGCTCAAAGAACTTGAGTGGAAGCGGAACCAAGGCGAGACGCAGCTGATTAACTTGTACGACTTTAAGATGAACCACCTCGGTTCAACGATGGTCGAACGCATTCAAGAATGGCTATATCGCGACGGAGACGATGCAAATTATCAAGACGGATATCAGGGGCTGGAAAGTTGTCTGCATCCGTACAACGCAACGGCCGGTGGAACCGACCCAGTAGCCGGTGACAAGATCACATTGTCTGGTGATTCTTACGGTGGTCATTCGACACAGCTCGGCCAATTTGGCGGAACGTGGAGTGCAGATCGTGCTTCGGCCGACCGCTTATCCGCTGCGATCTCGAACGACTGGCCATACGGAATGGGATCGTCTGAGTACGATGCCATGACGCCAGTTCTCTGGAACTGGGACAGTTCAGCTTGGGGATCTACCGAGTGGGAAGACAACTGCGAGAAAGTTGTTCGTGAAGCGGTCAACGTACTCCGTAACCGCAACGGGATTGGAACGGGAAGCATCGACGTCTGTCTGCTGCTTGCACCGAATTTATACCCCGACGTGGAAAATTACTACTCTCAAAGATTTCGAATCATTCAGCCGTACTCTGGTGGAGACCAAGGATATCCAGTTGCGCAATCAATGTATATCGATGGTGTCGGTCTGAAGAGCGATTACGGTTGCCCTGCAGATGTCGGATACCTGCTGTGTCCACAGCACATCGAAATGTTCAACTACACCGTGATGAACCCCGGTGGCCCCGAGCCCATGATCGATGTTTTTGGCCCGGATTGGTCGCCCGAGCATGGGGCATATTTGATGCGATGCTCAACTTTTGGAAACCTTCGCCTCCAACCAAAGTTCATGGGAAAAATTGCGACTGCCGCTCACTACATCGCACAGTAAACTTGTTTCCTTTTGCCCTCTGTCTTTAAGCAAACGACTCGTCAGACACTCTGGAGAATAACATGTCCACGTTCAATGCCTTTGATCAATACCTTGGTCGCGTCAACGTTGTTGACACCGAAAACGATCGGAAGCTGGGCGAGCCGGGCTTGCTTCACGATGTTGCTGTCGTGAACGGTCAAATGGTTCGGTCACGATCGGCCATCCCACTGGAGTGCGTCTTGGTGAAAGCCACGGCAATCGTCAGTCCCGGTCATGCGATTGTCTACGCAACTGATCAGTATGGAACACATGCTGGTGATGATGCTGCAGACGATGCTCAGATCGACGGGATTGTTGATCCGTTTCTGACAGCCGACGTGGCTGTTGATGACACGTTCATCCTGGTCACTGGCGGTCCAGTGCTGGTTGAAGTCAATGGTAATGTTGCTGGACCGTGTATTGTTGGCGCTGGTGCAGGCAAGGTGAAGACCGCTGCTCTGACTGTCGCCAATAAGTCTGGCAAGACCATGGAAGATGGAAGTTCCAAGACTAATGGCCAGACCATGCGAGTCTTCCTCGGCAAAGGCATCTAAGTCAGTGAGCTGAAGGCTCAATCCAGAACTCAGCAAAATCTATCCCGAAAGGATTCAGCCATGAAGGGCTCAGGGAGTAACAACGGCGAATTGCCGAAGCAAGGCGGCACACCAATCCGCTCTGATGATAAGCTGGCCACAGCAACCCGTGGGGGTAAGTGAGGCCAGTAAAGAAAGGCTTCACTATGATTTTGGAAACTCAACAAGACCAGGCGTTTGGCGATAACATCGTCTGCCTCGATTGTGGAATTCCGAAGTTGCTGGAAGCATTCGCAAACGATGAGAGCACAGATGAGCCTAGCGCCGTCTGTGTTTCTTGCGTTAAGAAGCGGATCACAGTAGCCGAGATCGTGGTTACGCCAGAAGACCATCTTCTCGGCAAGTATGACCGCCACCTACAGGAACTGCGGAACACTCACGAGAACCAGATTGTACCGGGTGTCCGAGCTGCCGTTGATATCCTTGGTGAGTCACCACTGGAAGTCATGGCTCGCATGGTCAAAGAGCTGGACGATCCTGCGTCCTGCGAAGATCTGGAAGGCATCGACCCGGAACTGGCCAAGGCTCTACCCAAGAACCGAAAGCTGATCGCCAATTACCTAAAGATGCTGATGGACGCGCAGGTCATCGCGGATCGCCAACTGGCTGAAGCTGGTAACCCTTACGCGAACATGTCGCCCGACGACTTGCGTGGCATGATGCTCAAGGGAACAACCGATCACGCATCCAACGACACCCAATTGCGAATGCAGCTAATCCGTTCTTTCCTTGATCGTTGCCCGACATTCCTTGAAGAAGTCGTGTCTGCAGCTAATGAGAGAGGACTGGTGCCAGCATGAGTGCTGCATTCACATCAGATCTTGTTCAGGCCGCTGCCGCGCTCAAGAGCATCGAGATGGACGGCTTGAAGCTGTTCCGCCCGACTGAGGTTCAGGCTGATGCCTTGAAGAAGATGGCGATGGACGAAACATCCGAAACGCTGATCGTCGCGGGGAACCGTGCTGGTAAGTCTGTACTGGCAGCTGTCTATTTCGCAGCTTACTGCCGCGATGAGCCAATCACGACCTGGAGTGGCGAGAAGATTTATTGCCGGCCACCGGATCGACGCGGCCAGACAGTCAACGCATGGGTAGTCAGTGACCACCTGAAGCATATTGGGATGACGATCTACCGACTATTGATGGAAGAAGACGTATCCAAGGGGCTCTTCAAGATCATCCGGGACGAGAACACTGGCGCCTGGCGAGCATGGCAGCCGGAAATGTACCCAAAAGACTGGTCGCGAAAGAACGATGCCCGATGGGCTCCACCGATTATCCCACGTAGCTCAATGAAGGAAGAGCCGACTTGGGCTATGGGCCGGAAGAAGGAACACGAGTTCCGTAAAGTGAAGCTCAACAACAACAGCACGATCTATGCGTTCGCCAGTTCCGGTGAAGTGAAGCAGGGTGACCCTTGCGACCTGATCTGGAACGATGAGAACATCATAGACAAATCTCAGTACAACGAATGGATCATGCGACTGTCTGATGACAGTGGCAAGATTATGTGGTCGACCATTCCTCGTGATGACTGCTTTGTGTTCAACGAAGTGATTGAGCGATGCGAAGCTCAGGAAGAGGAAGTCGCTAACGGGCAACGGCCACCAGATGAAAACTTCTCAATTAAGGTTGAGCTGTCATACCTGGACAACCCGTTTATCCCTCAGCGATCAAAGGAGCAATCGCTTGAACAGATGGGTGACCGCCAGTCATTGATTCGAATTTACGGGAAGAGGTCGACACGGCTGATCAGTGTGTACCAGGATTTCAATCCTAGCTTCCATGTCGCTCGATATGACGATGAGCACATGAACGACCGGCTGACTGCCGAGCTGCTGAAGAACAACATGGTTCCGCCAGCTGACTGGACACGGGAATTGATTCTCGACCCCGGTACGCAGAAGCCAGCTATCCTGCTGGGCGCCATTCCGCCACCATCGTTCTGGGATCACGGGGAACCGTACTTCCTTTGCTACCGCGAGGTCTTCATCCGACGTGCCTTGCCTGATGAATTAGCCAAACAGGTGATGGCGACTGAACGCAATTATCAGTTCGAGCGGTTCATCATTGACAATCGCATGGGCCGGCAGAAGCCACCGGGATTTGCTGTCACGATCGCCGAACAGTACACAGCTGCCTTCGAACGCAACCGGCTCAAGTGCCGTCAGTCCGGCAGTGCATTCATTGCTGGCGATGACGATTTCCCGCGACGTTCCAAGCAGGTGATTGCTGCATTGCGATCACGACCGTGTGGACGTCCTCAACTTCGAATCATTAACCAGACCTGCCCGAATCTGGTGAAGCAGATGAACAGCAATGTTCGCAAGACTTCACCGGACGGCGAAGCATTAGAAGTCGCTGCTGACAACCAGATCGATGACATGCGAGTTTGTCTGGAATACTGGATCTCCCGGAACCCGACATTTCGCGCGAGAATCCACACCGAAAACATGGACGAGGAACCTGCTCAGGTTGCTTATGAGCGACTACAGAAGGAGCATAAAGAGCGACAGGCAAGGCGGCCTCAAACTAATCAAGTCACAATTGGAGCGCCGTAATGCCAACCGCAACAAAGAAGAAACCCGAAATCGCTGAACAGTTTGAAGTGCCCGTGATGACTCACGGAGACTTAGTTTCGTATTGGCCTCGGGGAATCACATCGAACCATCCACTACCGGCCTTGGTTATTCTCGACCAGGACAGTAAGAATCTTACTTTGCATGTTTGGGCACCTGATGGCCAGTCGGTCATGCAAGGCGTCAAGCATAAAGACGATCCAGACCTGACAACCAACCATTCGCAACGTGCAGGTTGTTGGGCAATACGAGTCATCAAAACGAAATAGTTTTCATGTACGACTCTCCAGAACAGATGACAGGCCAGTTCTACGATCCGTTGGTGCGGATTTGGATGGAGAGAATACGCGCCGCTGAAAACTCAAAGACTCGTTTCAATGCCATCGCAAAAATCTGCAATGACTTCTACCAGTCCGAGAAGGGATTTATGTGGGATGACAAGTCTTACTTCAACGGCAATCTGCCTAAGCCACGGTTCAAGGTCACCATCGCCAAGGCATTTGAGTTCGTTTCGATCTACGCCCCACATCTGTTCTGGCAGTACGCAGACCGAAAAGTCTTCTCGCAGAAGCAGCTGGAGCTGACTCCTGAATTGTTCGGTGCTCCGGACGATGAGGAGGCTAAGGCGTTCGGTGAGCAGATCATGCTGCAGGAAGCCCAGAAGAAAATGATTGCCGACTTCGGCAACGACATGATGGGCATCTACCTGAATTGGTCGCAGCGCGAACAGCCGGGAACACTGATCGTTCATGGGCAGGACTCTGTGACGGAGGCTCTGATCAAGGGCATGGGATTGCTCTGGCCGGAAACCTACACGCCACCGGGATCAGATCAGCTCTACACGAAGCTGACCCATGATACCGTTGATAACCTGCTGATTGATCCGGACTGCAAAGATGCTCTCTGGGAATCAGCCGGATACATAATGTGCAAGCACACCAATCCGATCTGGGAAGTGGAACGGAAATTCGGTCTGGAACGTGGTGCGCTGGAGGGAAAAGGCCGGTCTGAATCAGCTGAACTGGCAGCGCGCAAGCAGGGCAATCAAGCCACCAAGGATGACAAGACGTTCGACTGCATTACCTGGTATGAAATCTGGTCGAAGGTCGGTGTAGGTCCAAGAACACAGCAACTCAATCATCACATGATCGACATGTTTGATGATCGTGTTGGTGATTATGCGTACCTTTGCATCGCTCCCGGTGTCCCGTATCCATTGAATGCACCACCCAGTAAATTCTATGGCGACAATCCAGCGATGGAGGACGACGTTAAAGAGATGTTCAAGTGGCGATGCCGGAACTTCGGGTCTGAATTCCCATGCTACAAGGATGGCCGTTGGCCTGTGTCAGCTCTGAAATTCAACACACTGCTTGGCTCACCATGGCCGCTGGCTCCATTGGCTCCCGGCCTCGGCGAACTGATGGCGATCAATGTAATCACTGCATCGTATCTGGATTCAGCGTGGAGTAACCGCCAGCAGATTCTGGCATATATGGGATCAGCTGCTGACGAGCTGGAAGAGGCTCTGAATTCAGACACAGCTCTGGCTAAGGTCAAGCTGAACGACAACATCCGCGACAACATCAATGGCGTGATTCAGTTCTTGAATCGACCGAACGCAAACACAGATCAGTTACAAGCACTGGAGATGCTGTCAGCAAACTTCAATCGCCGTGTTGGCCTGAATGAGCTGCAGTACGGCGAGACGAAAACTCAGGTCCGCATTGCATCTGACGGCCGGGCCAAACAGGATGCTATCTCGATTCGTCCACAGAAGATGGCCGGTGACGTTGCTCGCTGGCTGACTAACGGATCGCAGCTGGAAATGTTCCTGGCTGCGCTCCATGTCGAAGGCAAAGACCTGACTCACCTGCTTGGTGACTGGGCTTCGATACAATGGGATGCCATCTTCGGAGAGATGGACGTCAACACTCTGATGCGTGAAGCTAAGGCCACAGTCGAAGCGAGCGAAGTTCAACGACCGAACAAGGAACGCGACACCGCAAATACTCAGTCTCTGCTTCAGTATGTTCTTCCACTGGCTCAGAATTTCGCTCAGGTAACTGGGGACACGACACCGCTCAACGATTATCTGGAAAAAGTCGGCGACTCCATGGACATGGCGGAACCACCGCTGCAGCTACCACCGTGGCAACCACCAAAAGACCCAGAACAGGTTCAGATGGCCAAGGTTGCACAGCAGACCGAGATTCAGAAGACGGCTGCAGAGGCTGGGCTGAAGGCTGCTCAAACTCAGAAGACGGCTGCAGAGGTTGGGCTGAGGACTGCTCAAACCCAGAAGACCACCGTCGATGCCATGGCTACCGTGAAGGAAGCTCAGATTCCTGGCGGCATCATCGGCGAAATGAAACATCAGGCAGAGATTCGGCGTGCTGAAGAGAAGCATCAGCAGGGGCTTCTGCACACTGAGCAGGATCAGGTACAGGATCTGATTCACACATCCCTCGACCATGAACTTAAATTGAGTGAGCCGCAAGATGGCAGTAGCACATAAAACTGATCTTAAAGAGCTAAGCATTCCGCTGGACATAATCGAAGCAGGTCCAGATGTATGTGAGTTTTTTCTGAACATGGTGGCCAAAGGGGAATCCCCTAGCATGGCTGCTATTTTCGCGATGCGCCAACCGCCAGGAATCGGCATCACTGACTCGATCTTCATTTCTGACCAGAACCGGCATGGCCGGAGCATCCTTGACCGCATGGGTGGTGATGCTCGGCAGGTTGAGTTTCTACGGAAGGGGCTTGCCAAAAACGGGTACAAGCTCAAAGATGATGACCATTACATCCCAACAGCCGCACGGTTCGCGAACGATCCGGAAGCTGTTGTCAATAACACACAGACGTTTGGTGAACTGAAGAACAAGATTGCGGAACGTGGAGACACTTCCTACGGATTCGTCGACACTGAGAAGGTCGAGAAGAAGCCAGTGTCAAAGAAGAAGCATCAGCTTCACCCTCGTATTATCAATCGAATCGATCAACACATGCTGAAGCAAGACCCCGGTCGCGCTTCGAAATCTATCCCCGACCGGCGTGCCGAGATTGTTGAACGGCACGGTTCAGGACCAGTAAAGAAAGACTGATATGGCTATGAAGCCCAAGGAAAACCAAAAGCATTCCGCCACTGAACGATGGCGATTCATTGAGAAGGGAATCAGCAATGCTATTCCCCGACCGAAGTTTGCTGCTCATTACCTGGTCCAGTTTCTTCACCGACTGGCTAAGCAGGGTGGACAGGACACGAGCGACAACGAAACTGTCGACAAGGATTGCCGACAGAAACTCGTTAAGCAACAGGAACAGATTGCAGCATTGACCGCTGCAGTTAATGAGCTGAAGGCATCAGCGGAAGCCTTTGCCCCGAAGCCAGTGCCTAAAACGAAGAAGACCAACGCGAAGACTGAGTAAGTTCAGCCTTCAAGTACCGTGACTCGGGGAGTGCAATGACGGGACAACTTCTAACATTCAGGGACGCTTACGAGCATCTATCCGATGTCTTCGAACAAGAAGGCAAAGCGGTTGGTGCCCTTGACCGTAAACTGCAGCGCGCTGTCCAGCTCGCATACCAGAAGCTCCCATCACTGCACGACTGGGCGTATTTCCGTGGAAGCGGATCAATCAACACTTCGCTTCCCGCGAATCATACGATTGTCTACACAGCTTCAACAGGCCGTGTCACGATTGCCACTGGTACATGGGATGCTGATGCCGTCTTTGGCGCCATCGTAATCAGCAACACTCGATACGAAGTGTCTCGACGAATTAGCGACACGGAGATCGAGCTGACGAATGGGCCGGCTGCCGACTACGCTGGTGCCTCACGATGGCAGCGATTCCGTTACCTATTGCCGGAAGATGTGGGTGACGTTAGTGAGATCGTTGATGCCAATCAATACTTCGACTTGAGGCGAGTCACCGTCAAGCAGACATGGTGGTGGCAGCAGGTAATCAACGCTGAAACTTACCCGCTGGTCTGGAGTCTTTACCCATCGCAGGAAGTGCCTGGCCGCTGGGAAATCTGGCTGTCTGGTTCTGGTCAGGTTCAGCGATCACTCACATACTTGTATCGCCGTCGCTTCACGAATCTGTCTGTGCTGGAATCGTTGTGCGGAGCAGACACTGTCACAATTTCGGATGACGAGGCGACGTTCTCTTCGCCTATCCTCGCAACGAACATGGTCGACACGGTTCTGCGTATCAGCTCAACTGCCAGTCATCCCACTGGATACCTCGGTCGGCGGGAACGCAATGCCGTTCAGGGGACGTCAGATCTGGTGACAAATCCTCCAGTGTCAGAACATGTCATTAAAACAATTCAATCCACCACCATCGCGATCCTGAAGCAGCCAACGGCCGACGTCACAGCCAAGGGTTATTCGATCAGTTCACACATTGATTTGAACTACGAAATTATGTGGGAACTATTCCTGCGACTCGCGGAGGAACAGTACGACATAGTTACACGAGCTGAAGGACCGATCCGGAAGCTGTCCGCCCAATCCAGAATGGAAGCTCTACGATCGGCAATGTTTGCTGACGCTCCCGGTCCTACAGATCAGCACGTAAACCGTTGGCGCGGTGACGTGATACTTGAGGGCTAACGTGACAACAACCATTGACCCAACAATCAACATCGAAGTCTGGTGTCTGGAAACAGCTCGCCAGATTATTCGTTCAATGGCAAGCGAGAATGTTTTTCGGGCTCTTGGAACAGATCGCATTGACCCGGTTCTGGAAGAGAACGTAATTGCCCGTGCTAACTCACGACCCGGTGAGAATGAGGAAACACGAAATGGAGAACGGTTGAATGGAACACCGGGGTTCATTTGCACATTCAAGGGACACAGTCGTCCAACGGAAGCCGGTGAGAACTGCGTCGATGATGGAATACTTCGGATCACCGTTCAGTTGGTTGACGATCTCAATCAATCGGACAATGAAAACTTCCAAAGCTACTCGCAATGGATGAATGACATACGGAAGAGGTTTCAGCGAAAGATTTCGTCGCACATCTCCCCGTTTGAAGAATGCCCACTGACAGTGGGGCAGGTCTATATGGTTCATGTTAAACAGCTGTCGCCACCCGATGAAACGGATATTCAGTTCCACGAGAAAATGCGTTCAGCGTTAATGCTTGAATGCTTCACACGCACCGAGCGATAAGGAGATCACCATGGCGTTCGCAAGCCCAATTGGAAGCACAATCGCAGTCGGCCGTCAGGCTCGACTCAATATTAACGGGAAGACAATATGCTTCTCCAAAGCTGTTCCGCGTTCAACACGGGAGATCGTGACGAATCAGGACAACACAATGTGTAACGACATCGACACTGGCATCAACCGCGCGCAGAAGGGGCGTATCATTGTTGGGTGGTCGCTGTACTTTGATATCACCTGGCCAATCGTTGAGGTCGTGTTCCCGCTGCTTGGTGTCACGAATACGACTGGTGTCTTTACACTGGAAGCAGCCGATGACTTCGCGACGTTTCCAGTTGATATCGATTTGGTTGGTGCCGTCCATGACATCAATAATGCTATCTGTGCCGGTTGGGCCATTCAGGGCACGAAGGGTGGCCGTCCAATCCAGATGCGAATGGACATCATTGGCGAAACGGAAGACGAGCTTAGTGGTGCCTTCGCTGTGAGTAACGTGCTGTTCGGTGCGGAATTCGCGTTTACACACTCGTCACTCACGATCGAAAATGATTCAGCAGCTGACCGCGCACGCGGCTTCGATCGCTTTATGCTGGAAGTGAACAACAATCCGGTGATCGAGTATAACAACTCAATCACGATGACGGACGCGGTGATCGGTAACCGCGAGGTCAAGTTTGCGACGTCGGTTCCTTACGTGCCGGCCGAGAAGGATCTGTACTTTGACCACCGTGACGCCAATGACGGGCGACAGAGTGTCCTGGTACTCGACAACGATTCCAAGATTCTGACGTTCACGATGCCTGCCGGGATGTCTGTAGCCAAACCTGCATCAGCCATGGGTAAGGCTCAGCAGTTGAGAACACCTGTGACATTCCTGTTGTTCCGTGATGATGACGGTTCGCGGATTCCGCCTTTGACTATTACACCAAGTGACCCATAAACCGAATCACCATTTCTGCTCACTCTGTTTATGAAAGAGAATTGTTATGAACAAGCCACGAACATCTGTAGCTGACGAGTTATACGTTGGTGGAGGTAACTCGCTGGGGTTTGACGGTTACGCTGAACCAAGTCCAGCCAAGCAGCAACTGGTTGCTATCAATTCCGGTGCTACCGATTTGGAAGCAGTTGACGGATTGGTCATTACTGGTGGTGACACAATCACTGTTCCCGTCGCCGTGACGGACATCATCTTTGCTTCCATCCCGACAGCTGATCCGTCAGTGGCTGGTCAGTTGTGGTCGAATGCGGGAGTTGTCACTGTATCTGCTGGGTAATTGTAAGATGACAATCCAAGACGGTTACACGTTTAGCTACAAGGATTGGCATTGCCGTCCTTTGGCTGAATTCGGAAAGGTCATCGCAAGAGAGCATTACCAAAAAAATGACTGGGACTCCCTTGATGCCTTTCTTTGGACTGCTCCTCATTTTATTGGAGATGAAACGACACTGAAGGACAATGACAAGACGGCACTGTTCTCGCTGATGGTTGATACTCCAATGGAGTACATGGAGCGGAACCTGCGTGAGTCAGTCAAACTGGAGTTGACTAATCCTCTATTGGCAAAGCGCAGTTGCAACTCCTGCAAGAAATGGTGGTTCGACTCAGACACAAATTTAATATCGATGAGGGATGATTCAACGCCGATCCTTCGACCGGAGACTTCAGTGTTGCCATGCGACACGCATGAGGGATGTCCGAAGGGGCATCACACCAATCCGATTCAATTCAATAGAATAAACAGACTGGTATGGAAACATTATCTTGAATGGTCGCGAGTCGGCCTTAACGATAACGATAAACTCTGTCCGGTTCTACGAAGGAACTGGCGGATCATTGGGACATTGGTAGACGCTCATGGACTTCCAGAAATCTGTTACCGAATACTTTGAATCGCGGACGAAAGATGAGCCGTCCGCGATGCACGACGATGACGTCATGTTCCTTATGGACCTGTCGCGTCAGGATGATTTATCGAGCCGTTCATCTGGGGCTACTCCTACTGTTTCAGGTGACGTGGACACGGATGGTGTAGAGCAGGGGGAATTGAATCCCTCTAGCCTTGAAGGACGTCAAGAACCGGCCACGGACTCGGCCATTTCCACACAAGTCGAGTCCAGCCCTGGGGAATCACCAGCTGAATTCACTGACGGGGTTTCCGATGCAGCAACCGATGCAGCAGAGGTCACCAGCAGTGTCAACGACACAACAGAACAGGCTTCGTTCAGCCAGCTGGACAAGAACCTTGAACTGGACATTGAAGCTAACAGGCAGGCTTCCAGTGAGCAGATCGGCAATGAGTTTAATGATCCGGAAAAACAGGATTCAGAAAAACAGGCTCCAGCTGAACCGCTGCCGGAACCTAAACTGAGTGTTGAGGAAGTTGTTCCTGATTCCCGGTTTAGTGAGCGAGACGCATCAGTCAGTGCATTCGATGATGGCTTCCGTCCAACTGACAAACACATTGAAGAGAAGTCGCGGGACACAGAAGCCTTCCGGAACAAACTCGATGAGGATGTTGTCACTCGCAAAGATGACAAACTAGAAATCGGGCAGACCGAGCAGGCCGAACTGGAGCGGTTGGCAAGCCCTGATCCGGACATCCATATCAATGACCGCTTCAAGGAATACATCCCGGACGACTTCCCGCTGGACTTCAATAAAGCATTGTTGCATATCGAGGAAGAGCTTCGCAATGAAGTGGATTCAATTGAGATTGTAGAGAGTGGGTTTGAAATCCCAGATCTGACGGAAATACCGGCGTTCGTCTACCAACGTGACACCAGCATTTCACGAATTAGCCGGCAGATGATGGAGAGAGAACGACTATGAGTGTTCTTACAGTCGGCGGGCACACGCACGCTGAAAATGAAGTCGGTATCAAAATCGATCACCGTGTAATTGAAGACACGTTCAAGAAGCCACTGACACTGGTGTCGCGATGGATGATCGTCGGCGCCCTGCGTTCCGATGGCACATCCGGTTCATTGGCTAGTGGCATTGCCGCGCTTGACGCAGCGTATCGTGATGGCGGTGCCAATTATAGTGACATAGAATTTACTGCCAACGGCCACACTCACAGATTGGATGACTCCAGTTCGCATTCCGGTGTTCGCTGCTCCGCGTTCGGCTGGACGACTGGGCCATGGAAGATGCAAACAGAGCTGGTCAACCGGCGAGCCTTCTATGCAGTGATGCAGGCAGAGTACCGATTTAGCACAGAAGTGATTGCGTTCAAAGAAGAGGTTCAGCAGATTGGTGGTAATGCGGCACCTCTGTGGCGATACATGCCGTCGCTGGTCGGTCAACCGCAATACCAGACGCTGCAGGCCAACACGTCCGTCAAGTACGTTCAGCGTGGAATGCTGATCCTGCGTTCGTCACAGCCAGCTGCCAATACTTCGCTGTTCGCTGATGTCAACATGCACCATGACCAAACCAGAATCACGCACATCGCACCGCAGTCGATCACAAAGAACGGCACCACTCAGCAAAACGAAGGCTACGGAACAGAATGGCTCTACGTTGCTGAGTCTTATCCTTCACTCGGTTCCCTTGGTAGCTTTCAAATTCCAACAATATGACAAATGGTATCTTCACTGGAGACACCTCGGCTACCACAGACGAGGACACGGCCACCATCGGTACACTCACGTTCACCGATGCCGCAGACGGTGCCACCGCACCTAACTTCCGTATTGAGGTTAATGACGAACCCACTAATGGGACAGCCAGCATCAACGCCACCTCCGGAGCATGGACCTACACACCAAACTTCAACTTTAACGGCACGGACAGCTTCATCGTCTCTGTGACAGACGACGCTGGAAACGTCGAAACTCAGCTGGTCACCATCACCGTCACGCAGATTAACGATCCGGGTATCTTCACTGGAGACACCTCGGCTGCTACGTATGAGAACACGGTTATTGGTGGCACACTGAGGTTCACCGATGTCGCAGATGGATTCATTACATCCAATTACACCATTTTCGTAGCGGCAACCAACGGCACAGCGTACCTCGGCTTCGAACTTGGTTCCTGGGTTTACGCACCAAATTTCAACTTCATTGGTTCTGACAGCTTCACGGTCTCCGTCACAGACGACGACGGAAACGTGGAAACTCAGGTCATCAGCATCACTGTAAACACGGTCACTAATATGACAAATGGAACAGTAACATACAGCGGACTTTCAATCGCCAAGGGTGCTGTCTACGCGCAGAAGTGTGGTATGACACCCGACCGCATTCAAGTTCGTCTCATTCCGCAATCTTCGGCCATTGCTTCCATTGGTGATTTGGTTCTGGATTTCAATGCGTCCAACGAAATTACGATCAAAGACGCACTGGCTGACAAGTCACATATCTGGATGACTGATGAAGGATTCACCGGGACGCTGATCTTTGAAGACCGGCGATGGCGATGGTCCCGCTACCCGCGATTCTCCGCACACTTCAACGCGCGTGATGCCAGCGGCGAGATCATTGCCGACACACAGACCAGCTTGAGCGACATCCTGCTGGAGGCGTTCACGCACATCGGTGAATCCAATGTCATACTGAACAGCGTTCCAACGGACTTCTATCCGGAGATCAATGTTCAGTGTGTTGAAGCAGACAAGCTGATTGAGCAGCTCACTGACAATCTGGGATACAATGTGTGTCTTGGGTTCGGCAGTGATGCAGTGAATGTCTATCCGCAGGGGACTGGCGCTGCACTGCCGACTGGTTCTGCACTGATGGCTTTCAGTAAGGAAGTAGACCCTCCGACTGCCCCGCAATACTTCAATATATGCTTCGGCCCGTCCGTTGCTCAGGCTCGATTCAAGCTGGGAGCGATCGGCCTTGACACGGATGGCAACTACAAACCTCTGAATTCACTCAGCTACGTGCCATCAGGTGGATGGGAAGATGAGCCATTCGATATGCCGAATGTTCGGGATGAGCACGGCGACGAGGCATGGGATCTGGCACTTAAAACGGTCTATAAGACCTACGCGATCAAGACGTTCGCTGATGGCACATTGGATTACCCAGATGGAAGCGGGACGCTTACCAGTATCACACAGGTGTTGCCGTTCTTTGATAAGCTGCTTGAAATTCAGACGCTGGATGGAGTCAAAAAGCATCCACCAGTCCGCGTTTACGGTAGCTACATCACGTATTCGTTTCCGGCTATGATGACGCGGGTGATTGGGCAGGAGGTTAAATATCCATGGGAGTTCAATCGATACCACGGAGTGGTGACCTTCGAAGAGCAAGTTCACTTAGTGAACAACGTCGGACCAAACCAGACAACTGTTGAAGCGGAACTTTACCTGGAGGCTATGTTTCGGATCACCGACACGGACACTCACCAGTTTGTCGCCTACGTCTGGGAGACAGTGATCGATGCAAGTGGTGAAGGTTACGCCACTCATCACGATCCAAGCCTGAACGCACGGACGATTGTGCTTTATGATGATAATCACGGTGTGATCGGCACATTAACCAACCAAACAACACTGGATGAGTTCGCGCAGTCAGTAGCCGACAGCACAGTTGGGAAGTACACGACCAAAGCGCGGTACATGAATTGGTACAACAAGCCGATGGCCAGCATTCGGACAGATGGCTTGACGTCACAGATTCGACACGTTATTTCTGATGGTGAGGATGGTGAGCCGGGGCATTATACAATCGCAACTCAGAATTCAGAGTTCGATATCTTCTCACGATCCTCTCGTGAGGTGAAAACAGATTCATTCGTCCAAGGAACAATTCGCGATAATCTCTCGAAAGAGTCCACTAATTTAAGGACGCTCAAGGCAAATGACTGAGCAGTTTCAATCACACTACGAAAAGAACCTTAGGAATGTCATCCGGTGGAGGAACACGTCCGGATATACGATTCCGCCGTATGGTTGTGTTCAGGCTGACACCTTTGATACGGATGAACTTCTCTACGATGTCATTCGACCGACTGACGTAGGCAATCTGTTCTTCTTTAACGGTATCACCGCTGTCCCTAATGGCTCTTACGGATCATCGCTCCCATGGGATGGCAATGCTATTATGGCTCAGTTCGAAGAGTCTGACCATGAATTCGCAACTACGGCAGATATTGTTGTCGACACGTTCCTGCTGGGTGAGGGTGATCGATTCACGCTGGTATCTAACATCGAGGATCAGGGAGGTATGAACGTAGGTTCAGTGCTGAACACAGGTGGACAAGGTCGCAAGCGTGGTCTGATGCAGGAACGGCTGATCTGTGCCGACTCAACATTACATACACCTCCACCTGAAGCAAAGTGTGCGTTTTTGTACGTCACGCCAGCTGGGACACTGGACTTTGAGCGAGCGGCAGGTGGTGAACTGGTGATTGTTGACGTGGTCAACTTTCTCGAAGGAATCTGGGTCGAAGAAGGAATGTACGTCAAGGTCGAGAAGATCGAAGGGCTCTGGGAGCCTTACGTTGCTGATTGCCCACAACCTTGTTCAATTTAATTGAGACTGTAGATGCTCTGGCGTAGATGCGAATGTGAATGTCATTGTGACATCTGTGGTTTATGCCCGTATTGCGTCATCACGCCACGGTTCTTTAGTGTCACTACGCCGTTTGGTGATTTCACGGATAGCTATGCCGACATGCGCAGTCTGTCCTTCTACACGCAACTCACATGTCGTGATGGATACCCGCAATACTACCCTCCAACTGTTGTGCCATGCAATACATGTGACGATGACTTTGGTGATCGGCACTTGCAGGCATCCGGCACAACAGATTTGATCAAGTATCCGAATGACGATCCGCCGTTTGGTGCAGTTGGCCCCACCGTACCAGCTCTTAATTCTTACCCGAAGCCGTACCCTCCGTGGACATCACCATCAACGGGGCAGGTTTTTGGTGATCTTAACAGAGGCGGTTACTGTCAGTGGTTCGCATACACTCAGTGCTGTTATGGGCTTAATGGGCAAGCCCAGATTCATACTGGTGGCATTGGACTTCGTATTTTTCCGCTGATTGAAAATGCTGGCGACAATTACATAGGTGGGACGTCGCCATACATTTCGATTGGTGGTGTTTGCGGTATGCTTGGAATTGATCCCGGTGACATGCCGTGTTTCACTCACCTTGGGTTTCAGGTTCAGTATTTTAATCAGTTCATCCCTTATTTGTATGGGACCGACCCCTCGGCTGTAACTGTGAATTACTTGGGAGTCATTGAACGTGAACGTGACTGTACTGGACAAGGGATGGGTGATGAGCCAATTGAATTGGATCTAATCACAGCTAGTGATTATCATCTAGGAATTGCCATCGACACGGTTGGGGGCACTCCACCGGGAGACGTGCAGGTGACTCCACACGTTGGACCGTTCAGTCAGGCTCGCACTGGTTGCTTTCGTCGTTATTACTACATCGGCAGTGATCAGTGGCAGAGCGATGACATCTGCCCACCTAAGATACAACTCGAACCAGTATCAATATTCATACCATGAAATGCTACTACGCACGTAACACGAAGCTCAAAGGCCATGTCAAATGCACACTGCAGGCCATCGTGGAGGATGTCGTTCACGAGCATACGTGTGACAACCACTGTCCGTTTAAGAAGAGTCAGATGCGCGGACTGGGGGATTTGATCGAGCGAATCTTGACGTGGTTTGGGATCACCAAGAAGCGGTACGCGGCCGTAACTCGACGCAGTGGCGATTGTTCAGCCTGTAATCAAAGGCAGGATGACGCCAACGATTTCATTGAGTTTGACGAAAACGGCTGGCCTCGACTGGTTGGAAAAAAAACATCTGACAATTCACAGCCGGAGCAGCTACACTAATGTCAGCCAAGTGGCAACAGCAACCTACGGAGAGACATCATGGAATCTGGCCGACTCTATCATCCCAAAATCCGTCGCCAACTAGCGAACGGTCCTGACCGGACCAGGCAATATGAAGTTGCGGACAATGGACAGATCCGGCCCCGGCAGTCACAAGGTGGCTTGGTTACCCAGCAGACGGGCTCACAGACTGCTCAAGCTGCTCCGACTGCTTATGAACAGGCATCCAGTCCGATCATCCAGAATCAGAACAAAGCGGTTCGCAAGGCTAAGCGTTTGCTCGCTGCGACATCGGGTTCATCTGATCGCGTTTATGATTTGCAGAGATCACTGGCAGCCCGTCAGGCCGGACAAAGCAACAATCCTGCGGACAACGAGCCGGTTGCCGGACAGGACGGCGGGAGGGCTTCGGACGATGGGTCACTGTTATCTACAATGATGAGTCAGTCTGATAATGCAACAGCTGACTATGATGCTGATCCACCTCCGGGAAACACTGAGAGTGGGCGGCTAGTTGGCGGATTAGAGCCAGTCAGCCAGCAGTTTCTAGAAGACAATACAGCGGCTCAGCAGCAACCTCTAGGGGTTCCTTATGACCAATATCGTGAGGGTGAACGACATCCGGACGTACCGACAAATACTGAGACTGAAGGTGTTCAGCCGCTGACGCCAAACCAAATTCGTCGAAGGGAGTATTATCGGCTGCATCCAAATCCTTCCGGCCCATATCCGCCTGGAAAAATCGTAAACGATTATGATGGCCGGACGAACATGCCAATCCCCGAAGCCGTAGCACATAATGCAAGAGTACGTGGAGAGGCTGGGATCACACCTGGAGGCACTGCGAGCTTGCCAGAGCAGAACGGAAATCGACGTGGCGCCCTCTCTGGCACGGGCAATGGGAGAAGGGGCACCAATGAAGGGGGTGGGGTGATTGTCTCGCACTCACCGCAGCAGGATGACGATGTGGATTACGACTCTCCAGCCGGCGGTTACGACCCTCCCGGCGGTCCCGCGTTCGCAGGAGGAGGAGGAGACTTCGAGTTCGAGACACAAGAAGGAACGGATGATAAGTTCCCCCCACAAGTTCGCGAGCGAGATTCCTACCTGGACGGCCCTGGCGATGGGCCTTACCGTGATCCAGACATGCCTGCAATAACTGGTCCTGAAGGTGTGGCAGCTGCAGGTGATTATGTTGCACGCCGACGTGCGGATCAGCACACGAAGCTAACTAACCCTGGGCTACATTCTAAGTACGGACGCAACGGTGGGGTTGAAGTTCCACCACCTGATAGTGGGACACAGCGTTCAATGCTGAACCCCGATTGGAGCCCCGGTAATGGCGAGCCTAAGTACATCGTGTATGGGGTGGGTAGACGACAGAGATCGCAACCGGGTGGGGTAGATCCCGGTTACGCCGAGAGGACTGAGGATGGGCGAAGCTCAGTTAAACAGGAGGAACATCGCTCAGGTTTTCAGCAAGATCGGGCCGATCGTGCTCCGACGTATTACAAGCGCGATCCGCAAGATTCGAGGGGCTATAGTGAAGCTCAAGAAGGTGAAAGGGGCAGTGTTCGCGTAAGTGGAGGCACAAGACCGGAGAATGTTCTTGCTTCGATTAAGTCTGCGGATCGTCAAGCAAAGCGGCGTGAAAAGCACGGCGGGAAATCCAGCACGGCGCTTAAAAGGCTGAGGCTGAAAAAACAGGTTCTTCGTCGGTCAGTTAAAAAGGGGATTATTACCCAGCGAGACATGGACGATCGTATGGAAGAGACTGAAAAATATACCAGAGATTATGGACCTGGATCTAGATCTAGTACGTCGACAGTGGATGGCACAACGGGTTTACAAGGCCGACCTGACCAGCGGACTAACACGATTATTGACCAGGACAGAGAGGCTATGGCTGATGACCCAACGCACCAGGCTGCGATAAAGGGCATGCACGTGGACAATCCGACATCAATTACTAGCCTGGCTGACGGAATAATCAATCCCGGCACCCGAGCGTACTTTAGCTCGCCGCAAATCAGTGATGACGACAAGTACAGCGCGGCAAAGGAATATGCTCGTGCTTTCCGTGCGGCTTACAAGGACAGTCCGGATCATGCAAACACTGCACTTGGGTACATGGATAAAGATATCATGCAAGCCTCAATGTTTCTTGATCTGGACGATCCGGAAGCTGTTATGGAGTGGCTCAATAAAGTGATTACGCAAACCACCGAAGAACATCGCAAGGCGTGGGTGGAGGATTACCAGAGAAGACAACATCAGCCATCTGGCAATTACGGCGGCAGGGGAAGCGGGGGACACGGCGGCAGTGCAGGCGGGTAAAGCGGTTATTAGGGTTGACGCCATTAACGCAGACGTTAGACTGCGTCCCATGACAGAAAAGACTTACACTGCTCAGACCGCAGCCACCGAACTTGGCATCACCGATAGCCGGGTTCGGCAGATTTGTATTGAGTCATGGGAGGATTTTGACCGAATCCCAATTGGCAGGGACCATGCTGGCACATGGTTTTTAACGGAGGAGGACATTGGATTGATTCGTGAGCAGCGGAGTAGGCAGTCTAAACACACTTAATGATTAGCTAAGGTAGGCTGGTCGTTTTTCTTTTGGCAGAAATGTACTTCGTGAATCAGGTTCGATGCTGCGCAGTGCTTTGTGATTTTTCAGGCAACAAGGTGAGAACCGGAAAGGAATTCCAATGTTGGTTTTGAGTCGGAAGAAGGATGAGGACATCTGTATTGGAAGCAATGTCGTCGTCCGTATTATCGAGATTCGCGGTGACAAGGTTCGGCTGGGTGTGGAAGCACCGAAGGAGATTCCTGTTCATCGTCGCGAAGTGTTTGACGCCATTAATCGCGAGCAAGATGGAAAGTAGAGTGATTCGTCATGGCTATGCCGCATGGAGCACCTAGAGGGCAAAACGGATAACACACGAAGTGAGAGCCCTGGCTGGATGTCGTTGCTCTCTCTCTGAGTCGCCACACGGTTTCGTTCCAGTTCGCTGCTGGGCCGTGTGGCGTTCTTTTTCAAAGGATGAATGTGATGACAGAGCAGGCAGAGAAGACGTTATTTGGCATCGTCAATGGGAAGCCATTGAGAATCCCGATCATCGGCATCGTCGGTGGAAAAGGATCAGGCAAGACATTCACCGGCAGTTCGCTGTCACCGGAAGAGACAACAGAGATCGCAGTGGAAGATTCAGGTGAGACATACAACTTCCCGTTCGCTAAACGCTTCTCGATGTTCAAGGAAGTACAAACGAAGAACGCGAACAAGATTCCATCACAACTGGAATGCTACAAGTGGTTTGCTAATCTCCTTCCAACGATCAACACGCGAATCCTGTTCATTGATCCGATCACTGACTTGCAGGCTGGTGGTTACCAGTTCATCGTTGAGAACTGTGTTGACTTTGGCCTGACTCCTGGGCAATGCCAGTCAAGTTCTGGTCTGGTTTGGGGAGCCCTGAAGTCTCACTTGAAGCTGTTGCTGGGGCGCACGAGCAAGCAACTGGAGACGATCATTTACACGTCCCACCTTGGAACCGTGTGGAAGGGTGGCAAGCCTGTACCTGGCAAACTGAAGGCCAAGGGAGTCGACACGTTCTACGAGATTGCTTCACTGGTTGTGTATCTCAAGCGTGACGTTGATCCAAAGAACGGGAAGCAGCCTGATGTCCCAGTTGGGCATATCACTCCACCGATGGGCAAAGCTCGATTGTCCGGCTTGTTTGATAAGCCTGATGGCAGTGTTGGTGGCATCCCGTTACTCCCGCCTCGTATTGCTGCGTTCGACTGGACGACGTTTCGCAAGTATGTCGCGACACCACCAGACTACAGAAAACTAAAGCCTGGCGAAAAGGCTGAGGTTGAAGTCTTGTCTGACGATGAGAAACTGCTGCTGCAGGCTGAGATTGCCGAGAACAACGCAACTGCTGAAGAAGCCAAGATTGCTCGAATCGCAGCAACGGTGGATGCGCAGAAGAAGAACAAGGCTGCTCTCCAAAAGGCAGCAACGAAGTCCACGATGGCTGAAGTGGTGAAAGAGCAGGGCCACATTGACCCGCAGTCGGAACCGGAGAAGAAAGCTGCTCCTAAAGAGAAGGAACCAGCTCCAACCGCCGAGCTTCCAACACAGAAGTCGCAGTCAGAAATTGATCCAGCCAATCAGGCGCTCGCGGTTCCTGATCGCATCGAGATCATTAAGAAGCAGGCCAAAGAATTGTGGGGTGAGCTGGCCGCTCCAAATCTCGTGGCGTCAATTGCAAACCGTGCAGGGAAGGGCTCGAAGTTTGCCGACATGGATGAGGGGCAAGTCATTGACTTGCAGCGAACACTTTGGAACGCACTGACAAAAAAAAGGATGGGGTCGGTCGGAAAAAAGTAAACAAGAAGGAGCTGGCTTGGTGCGTTCGCAAGCTGGTTTCGGATTATGGACTCGAATGCGTGGAGCGTGCGGCAGTGTTATCGTTGGGATATCCAATGAGCTGGATGCACACACAAACTGAAGCTCAACAACTCAGAGAGGCAATGGAACTATGACGGCATTCAACCCGTTCGGCGAAGAAATTGAATACAACACATCCGAGACATCAGAGGAAACCATTCACGATGGTGGTGGTGGACGTGTTGATAAGGAGGGTTATTACCACGTCAACTGTTTTGAGGTGACGTATCAGCCGGGAGAACCGGCGACTGAGGTTGACGGCGAGAGGATCGAAGCCAAGTTGCCACAGGCCATCGTGAAATTGAAAGTGCTGAACGGCACGGAAGTAAGTGAAATCGGCAAGTCGATCTATCACACGCTGTACTTGGCCAATTGGGAAGACAAACCCACTGGTCAGATGAAGCCATTGGAAGGTACGAGACTCGCTGGACTCCTTGGGTTCTGTCATGCGTTCGGTACGGTCGATGGAAGTATCTTCGGCAAACAGTCAATCAAGCTCGAACTGGGCATGATCGAGCGACTGGAAAACCTAACGGCCATTGTCAAGATCCAGCTTGAAAAAGCAACGCGAAAAACGATCAATCCAAGGACCGGCAAACCTTACGAGCCTCGTCACCAAATCTGCTGGAATTCAGATGCCTGGCCTGTTGGTCATGTGAAGGTTGAGGATGTTCCCACTGATCCGGATGGGCCGCAGTACCAGAAGTCTGGCGAAGCGTCAGTTGATGATTATGGTGGGCTGTAACCTGCGATCGACCTACAGGAGTCCTGTCCGGCACTTTCTTCCCGGACAGCCGGACAGGACATCAGATGGATCTCGCCAAATCGCCACCGAAACCAAATAAGGAAAAGTTTATGAAGACTTTCGCTTTGATGATGCTGATGACTCTGGCTGTTGCTGTAGACGCTGCCGAGCCGCCAAGGAAACTGACTGCTCAACAAGTGGCACAAGCCAGAGCTGATTGGATAGTTCGTCAGCCTCGTGGCCACTACTGGCATCCTCCCTATCGGATAGCGAATCCTTGGAGAGTTGCTCGGTTTGAAGGATGTGGATTTGGCCGGCCTGGACAGAACGTGACTTGGTCCTGCCGTCCTCGTTACAGGATGCGGCTCGTTGGTGACGCTTATGCGACTGGTCCTATCATGAGTGTGCGAGTTAGGCTGTGGCGATGAGTGAAGACATCTTTTTTTACACACGGAGGCAACTATGACAGAGCCAGAAAAAGAATCGGCATTTGATCCATTTGCTGCTGAATATCCAATAGACAACCTGGAAGAGAGCGATCAGGCCGTTATCGTTCCGCCCAATTGGAAGTGGGTGATGCACGACGACCTGCCGCTTCCGGAAGACATGGGTTACTGGTCCTATGACTTGGAAGCCATTCCGGACGTGCATCGATTTTCCCGTCCTGATGAAAAAATAATTGAGTACAACCCGGATCTTGATATCGCGAAGGCTATGTCGACAGTGCCAAGCACGAAGGCCGCTTTGTCATTCGGAATTTGTGACGAGCAGATCATGGAGATGCTGAAGCTGGAGAACGAACGGCCGAAGCCACGAGCAGGTGTGCTTGAGATATGTAACAAGTTCCTAATGGCCGGTGATGAGCCAATGGCTAACTGGCGGAACCTTGCAAAGAATCCTGCAACGGCAGCAATTACAGCCATGGCCATCTGTCCTTACGGTGACCCAGTCCCACGAGTGTGGCTGGCGAAGACTCGCGATGAAGAACGCAAGCTGGTCAAAGCCTTCTTCGAGGTTCACGCGAAAGGCGGAACACGAGTCGGCTACAACATTTCAGCCTACGACGATCGCCTGATTGTATGGCGAGCACTGCAACTCGGTGTTCTACCAATTGGTCGCCGCATGACATTCAGCCGGTACGGTGGCAAAGGGTCGATCGATTTGATGGCGAAGCTGTTCAGTGGTATCGGTGATGCAATGAAGCTGAAAACGGTTCTGTCCATGCTTGAGGTTCATCCGCCAGCTGGTGATGTCGACGGCAGTATGGTGGCTGACATGGTCTACGATGGCCATTGGGAACTGTTGGCGAACTACGTTGCATCGGACGCATGGTCTGAAATGCAGCTACTTCTGAAAATGCAACAGGTGCTGGAGCTAATCTGACATGGCCATCAACTCAACGATTGAGCTGTCTGGCGTGTACGATTGTTCTGTATTTTCCGCTGACGATGGCACATGGGTAATTGCCAAACTAATGGACGGGACGACGGTCTGCGGAAAAACATCCCGTTCTTCTTTTATCTCAGGCGTCACCTATATTTTCAGTGGCCGATACGAGATTCATCCGACCTACGGCCAGCAATTTAAGTTCGAGACATTTGCGCAAACTGAACCGGCGACTGACAGTGAAGTGATGTCGTACCTTGAGAGATATCTATTCAACGCCAAGGTGGGTATCGGTGCAGGCCGAGCCAGACGATTGATCACCAAGTTTGGTCCGAAAGAAGTGCTGCGTCAGATCAAGGGCAACCCGAAGGCCGTTGCAGAAGTTACTGGTGTCACTCGCGAACAGGCAGATACGGCAGCAGGCATACTGATCAAGATGGAAGCGTTCGAGAAGACCACAATGAAGCTCGCTCAGGCATTCAAGGGCAGGGGGTTTGGTCAGAACGTGATTGACATGGCCATCAAAGACATGGGTGTTGCTGCTTACGATGTTGTCGATCGTGATCCATTCACGTTGTTGGTGCGTGGCTATCCTTCAGCCGGGTTCCAGCGATGCGACAAAATGTATCGCGATCTTGACCGGCCGGAAAAGCGACTCAAGCGGCAGATGATTTGCTTGTGGGATCACATTCAGAAGAGTGGTGGGTCGACATGGGTGGCAACCAGTGAAGCAACCGATGTTTTGCAGCGACTGGTGACCACCGACGTCAATCCAGAGAAAGCTGTTGAGCTTGGAATCCGAGCCAGGTGGTTCCGCCAACGTGAGATTGGTGGTGTGAATTATCTGGCCGTGACTCAGGATGCAATCAATGAAGAAAAACTGGCAGGGGAAATAGCGAGATTGTGCAGGTGGAACAATGGTTGAGCTGACACGAGAACAGAACGCGGCAGTCGACAAACTGGAATCCAGTCCGTTCTGTTTGTTCACCGGACCACCGGGATCAGGCAAGACGACAACGCTGGCCAGTTGGATTCAAAAGGTGGGCTCGCGTGGCACAGGATGCTTCGCGCCAACCGGCCGGGCAGCTCAGCGAATGATGGAAGCGTTCAGAGAACAGGGATTAGACTTGGAAGCAACGACGGTGCATGGTGGCCTCGTGCCGGATCACTGTGGGTACGACGGGCAGTTGTGGACATTCAAATACAACCGCGAAAATCAGTTGCCATACCAGCGAATCATCGTGGATGAATTTTCCATGATGGACAACGCGACAACTCTCTGGCTGATGCAGGCCGTAAAGACAGGCTGTAAGCTGGTGATGGCCGGCGATCCGCAACAGTTGCCGCCAGTTGGTAAGGGCAAACCGTTCATTGATATGATCGCGGGTGGCTTGGTGCCGCACGCAAAGCTCAAAGAGGTGCATCGATTCGCTGGCCGGGGTGCTGTACTCCTGCAACAGATTCAGAGTGGAGACGACCTGGTCTTCTCGGAAGAACTGAATCTGGACAGAGACGCTGGTCCGCATGGTCCTGAAAACATACTGCATATAGAGAGAAACACAGCACACGATGCTGTCCGGACCCTGTGGCCGGCGCTGCAGAAAATAAGGAGTCGCGGGTACAATCTTCGCAGAGACGTACAAGTGATCTGTTGTCGCAACGAAGCAGGCGCGATGAGCCGACAATCACTAAACCGCTATCTTGCTCCACTGATTAACCCAACCGGCAAAGGTCACGAGCAAACGAAACTGCGGACGTTTGACAAAGTCATGTGCCTGAAGAATGGGATGCGTGAAATCTGGGATCTGATTGGCGAACGTCCAATGAAGGGACTCGGCAAAGCATACGTTGCCAATGGTGAGGCTGGGATCGTTCAGTATCTGGATAAGAAACAGGTGCTAATTAAGTTCGGCAAAAAACAGCTGGTGAGATTCACATTGGCCGAAGCAGCTGGTCAGGTTGATCGTTCGTATGCAATCACCTGTCACAAAGCACAGGGTGGCGGCTGGCCAGTCGTGGTCTATATGGTTGACCGCAGCCCCATGATTGATCGCAGTTTGATCTACACGTCGATCAGTCGGTTTCAGGAGATCTGTATTACGATCGGACGCAAAGCCGCAATCCATGAACAGATTGACCGTCTGCACGTTGACGATCGACACACGTTGCTTGGACACGATTTGGATAAAATTGTAATGGACCAGTTGTGATGATCGGACCACAAAAATAACCGGCATGATTTCTGAAGGAGCGACCGTGGACGAAACAACATTTCATTGTGCCAACTTCACGATCATCTGTGATACCCGTGAGCAGGCTGGCTTTAGTTTTAAGAACATGACCGCCGACAAAAAAGAAGGTGGCGGCACGATCATCGTGCGAACCAAGAAGTTTGGCTTAGAGACTGGCGATTACTCCATCGAGGGATATGAAGAGCGGTTTTCAATTGAGCGTAAATCAATGGAAGATCTATTCGGTTGCATCGGTGGTGATCGCAAACGATTCGCTGGTCCCGGTGGCCAGCTCGATCGACTGAATCAACTTGATGTCGGTCACATGGTGATCGAAGCAGACTGGATGCACATTATGAAAGGTATCCAGACAACCGGATTAAATAACCGTGCGGTGTCTGCATCCGTTGCATCATGGACGCTGAAGTATTATCCGAAAGTCCATTGGTGGTTCATGCCCGGTAAGCGGTCGGCTGAACTAATGGCGTACAGGTTGATGGCTTATTACCACAAGACGCAAAAGGAAATCGAAGCAGGCAAAGAGTAGATCAGTGAGGCATATCGTCAGCCACAATGGGAATCCCGTTGTGGCTTTTTTTGACCAGTAACATGGATGGATTGATTTAATGGCTAGAACACAACGGGAAATGTGGGATGAATTCAACGAGATTCTGTTGGAAACAGTTGACGTTGAGACAGAGTGTAAGGAATGGGGATTGGAGTTCACTGGCAGTGTGAGCCCCAGTGGATTTGCTGAGTGTCGAGCAGTCGATCGCGATGACAAACATCCATCGGCCGCAGTGAATGTGATGACCGGCTATTACAAGGATCTTGGGCCAGGTGCATCGATGCCGTTTTTCCGGCTGGGTGTGGAGTACGGTCCATACAACTCGTACTACGAATGTCAGCAGGCACTGGCAAAGAAGTACAAGGTTAAGATTCCGAAGTCGACGAAGGGCTCGTCGTTTCATTCGAAGATCCGGTACAAGAAATGGAGTTCGATGCTGTGTGCGAAGATCTGCAAAGAACTGGGCATCAGTGAGTCAACGCTACTAATGTGCGGCGGCAAGATGACCGTCACCGGCATGGATGATATCGCTGTCTCATTCGACGTGTACGATTCGGCGCTTGGGTTCGATGCTCCGCAGAAAGGAGTCGTTAGTATCAACGCTATGGGCGGGAAGCTGCAGCACTACAAAGGCAAGGGGGCATTGCCCGAAATGCTGCGAACGATTAGTGCCGGTAAGTCAGGGCTGATGAATAAGCACGCCATCGCTCACTGGCATGAGGCGAAAGTGATTTACAAAGTCGAGGGGCTGACGGACATGCTGGTCCTGCAGGACCAGATTCCTGAAGACCTTCGCAACACTCACTTGGTTGTCACTAACTCCGATGGCTGTGATGCAGTCAGCACCGCGTTTCACTTCGCTGATCTGGCTCGTGACAAGGTGGTCGTCGTTATCCACGATGGTGATGAGCCCGGCCAGTTCGGTGTGTCCGGTTCCAGAACTGGCGGTGCAATTCGCTGGGAAGGGGCACTGAAGAAGAAAGCGAAGGCTGTTCTGAATCTCCAGTTGTTCGAAACACTGGAAGCAAAGAAGGGACCGGATATCCGTGACTGGTTCAATGAAGACGGCAACGACTACACGAAGCTGGCCGATATGGTCGCGAAGTCACTGGACTGGACAGAGAAGGGCAAGGTCACACCAGATGGATCAGTCAGCACCGACACGAAGGATCAGAATCTGAAGGAGCACCAGATTATTCTGCGTGCGCTGGATTTGATTGTCCTCGGCCACACGAAAGACGGCACGATTCAGGTGTTCAATGCCGCGAAGTGCCGGAAGTTCGCCATTAAGGACATCGACCGCTTCTCGTTCGCTCGCCAGCTGGTTCACATTGGACAGGCCGCGAATGATCTGATCGCCGATCCGTCTAACGAGAATGCACCGGAAGAAATGTTCGATTCAAACGACGTCCGAATTGCCATTGCGCGCGAAGCTGGTGGCAAGGAACTGAGCCGCACAAACACGGTTGGAATTGGGATCTGGGAATCTGGTGGCCGGCTGTCTGCTGTTGGAGCCGGTGAATGGCTGTCCATCAATGGGGGGGTCGACGTCTACAACACTCCAACGATCGACGATAAGATCGTAGACTTCGGTGAATTGGAAGAGGCATGGTACGACACTGATTTGCTGTACCCGTTTCTGGAGCAGGCCAAGTCCCCGGAATTCTGTGCGGAACACCTGAAGGAACTGGCTGCCCACTATGACAAGTGGGACAATCACGCACACCCGATGGCCGGGACGATGCTGGCCTGCCTTAGTTTGGCGACTTGGGCTCAGTCAGTTTGGGAATGGCGCCCGTGGGTGGCACTGACCGGCGAATCCGCTTCAGGCAAGACGCTGCTCTACAACTGGATCTCTCAGTATTTCGGCAAGCTGTGTGTTTCAACGAGTGATGCAACGGCAGCTGGTATCCGTAACACGATCCACAACAGCAGCCGAATCCTGATGATCGATGAGTTCGAGACTGGCGAGCACCGGACACAGATTTTGGCGATGCTCATGGGATCAAACCGGCGAGGCAACTTCGGCACCAGTCTGAGGTCGAACGCGGCCCAAGCCTCCGTCACGAACGAATACCAACTGCTGCCGTGGTTCGCCGCGACCGAGATGAAACGGGACAAACAGACTGAGGCCAACAGGTATCTCACATTTGAACTAAAAGCGAGAGCGAACCCGGCTTGGATCGACATCATGGATGATCCGGACGACCTGACAGTCCTGCGGAACAAGTCGATCGCGGTGATTATGAGGATCTGGCAGCGAGCGAAGCACCTCAACTCCGTCATTATGCGGTCGTTGGGAGCTGCTTACACACGGCAGTCTGAGTCCTATGCCCTGATCTCAGCCATCTACGGCGCCTGCAATAACTATACAGAAGAACAGGTAATCGACTATCACAACTCCATGATGGAACAGCTCAGTGAGCAGACCATCGTTGAGAGCGAGGACACGGAGCAACAGTTGGCCCTGAACGCGATCCTTGACTCACACATCCGAACGGCCGGGGGCAAGACTGTACCCGTCTCAGAGCTGCTGTCAGCGGAGCGTGCGGAGAAGTGGGACCAAGACCCTGAACAGCTACTGAGGAACCATGGGATCAGGCGGATGCCGTACAGCTCGCTGATCAAGCAGGCTGACTGGCACAAGCACAAACATCAGCTGGAAGATCAGGCTGGTTCCTATGTGTTCTTTAACGTATCCAGTAGTGGAATGATCAGGAAGCAGCTGTTGAGAGGCACAGAGCATGACCGTCAAGACTTAACGACTATCCTGTCTAGGCTACCTGGGGCGTTTAAGGCGATGATGAGGACTACGTCGGTTAGTAAAGGCGTGATGGTTCCGGCAAGTTTATGCTTTGCGGTCGACAGTGCTCCAGCGCCAGAGAAGTCCGAGTTCGGTGAGGATCTGGGTGAGCTTTGAGTGATTCCGGTTACAAAAGGCATTCCGGTTACACTTTGAGTTACACCTTTGGGCCCATGAAAAATCAACGCAAACCCAGTCTTCTTCAGTAGAAGAAGAAGAAGAAGTAGAAAATAGAGTTGTTGTTGTAACCATGTAACCCTGTAACCAGTGGACATATACCTTAGAGAAAAGTTTTTTGTGAGGCTTAAAAAACACTCTCTATGTAGCTATCTATCCAAGAAAGGTGGTTACATGGTTACAAAACCACAAACCCTTTTTTGATAACGACTTACAATGTAACTCGTAGAGTTACGCAGGTAACAGGTGGAAAATGCACGTTCGAATCTCACCGAAGCCGCATCAGTTCATTGAACTGGATCGATCGTACTGGTCCCGGAGGGTTGAGATCGAGACAGCTTACTATCCCGTGCCGGATGGAATATGGATTGAGTGCGACCAGAAACTGCTGGATGAGATGTCCAGACACATCGCGGACGCTGAGAAGAAGGGCGATCAGATGAAGGTTGACCGCGTTTCCTTTCTCCATGGACAGTGCTCAGAGCATTGTCGGGATTGACGGCAGCCGCCCGATTGGTAGAGTTTTGTAAAAATCACCAGACAAAACTTACATAAAGTCAAGAGGTATTGCTGTGACCCTCTCCCGAACAGAAGCTATTGATCTCCTTGTACCGGAGCTGAATGAGCGGATTAACATCCCTGGTATCTGGGACGAAACCGAAGAGGCAGCCAAGATCCGATCTGCCTTGAATCTGATTTTGCCGGCCATTCCCGTGGTCGTCTATCCTTTCCTCGTTAGTGCCGCCAATGGCCTGACTGATAAGGAAACCACCAAGTACGTTGAGATAACACTAAACAGCGCCGTCCGTACTGCCGTGGCACCTCTACCATCAATCATTAAGTCATTCATTGGGAGCCAACTGCATGATGCACTGGAACCAATGGTTCGAATCGTCTTTGAGTATGCCCAAATGGGCGTCAATATTGGTTTGCCGGAAGGTGGTGAGTGATGGGAATCGAAATACCAGCTGAGTGGTCGACCTGGCTAAAAGCCATTGCCGCAATCATTGCGATCCTAACGGCTTACGGCGCCAAGGGTGACGGCCTGCGAGCAATGCTTTCGAAGTTCATGCCGAAGTCTGTCCAAAACAAACAGGTCGCTGCGAATCAAGACTTGGCGTATCGCCAGTTGGTCAACGATTCATTGGCTCGCAATTGTGCAAAGTCTGTTGAATTACAGGATGAGTGGATGGCAATTCGCAACGTGCATGGCCTGAAGAAGAAGCCCAAAGAAAGTTTGCCGATCGAATGAAACACGTCATCCTGATTCTTTGTGGTCTTGTGCTTCTCCTGCCATCTGGAACGACTCCAGGTCCGGGACCGGGACCGGGTCCGCAACCAGAGAATGGTGATGTATTCGACCAGTTTGCTGAAGATCTGCGTGGACTAACAGCTGATAACTGGATGGAGATGGCCACTAAGGAATTCGACGACGAACAAAAAAAGTTGGAATGGATCAACACACGCAACAAAGCTGCCCGTGAAGCAGCTTGGGCACCAGTGCATGACCTTGCAGCAAGGGCCGCTGATAGTGGACCTGAATTCGTTGCTCGGTTTGCGACCAGCTTGAAGGAGCGAACACTTGGCCACGGTCATACCGAATAAACCGGATTTCACTGGATACGCAATCGACGATGAGGATATCGAAGCGGTTGTGAAAGGGTCGATTGATTACGACTTTGAAATGTTGCCGATGTTGGGCGATGCTCCGAAGGTTTACGATCCCCGTGGTTGGTGGCGAATGGAGAATCAAGGTGCCGTTGGCCGCTGTGCTGGCATGGCCGCAAGTTCCGTTGGCGAAATGTGCTTCAATCGCCAGTCCAAGGGCGAGAAGATTATTCAGTTCAATGGACACAGCTCTTACATCTGGGCACAGAAGAACAGCAACCGTTTGTTTGGCCGCGATCGTGGCAGCACGATCCATGGGAATGTGAAGGCCGCGAAAGAAATCGGCTTTTGTCCAATGGACTGGAATCTTGATGGCACCGTGGACTACCCGCTTCCTAGCCGGTACACGACTGACATCCCCAGCCAAGCTGAGTCCTACGCATCCAAGTACAAAATTGGATACTCAGTCTTCTTGGAAACATTCGATGCGATCCTGAACTTCTTGCGTGGCGGTCAAGGTGGAGTCTTCGTCGGTGGTTCATGGGGAAACTGGAAGCCTAATGCTCAGGGAATTGCTGATCGTTTTAGAGGTGGTGGTGGTGGTCATAGTTGGCTCATTGCTGGTTGGGATGTTTCTCGTGCTATTTTTGGAGAGGATGTTCTTTTAGCTGCAAACTCTCACGGGACAGGTAGTTGGAAAAAAGGCTGGTGTTATCTGACACGCAGTTTCATTAAGAATTTTGTCTCTCACCAACACACGGTGATTGCAGGCATGAGTGACTTGACTGATCCTGAACCACGGAAAGTCAATTGGAAGGCAGATCTTGAATGGTAAGCAAGCGTAGAGAGTTTATTCTCAATGTGATTTTCCTAGTGGTCGTTATCGCTGTAATTACTTACTGCGTTGCAACTGCGGACGCAGGGCAGTCCGGTGATAATCGGCAGTATGAGGATGCTCGCCGTAGAATGAAGGCCAATCTATATCAAGCTGAACAGTTGAAAAAAGCTCAGGCTGCAAAGGTAGTTGAGCCAGCTCAATTAGTTGTGTCCTGGACAGAAGATAAACCGCCAGTTGCTGCAGATCCGATGGGCAATCGTTGTTACATGATTACCTCTGAATCTTGCGGACCATGCCGTCAATCGAAGGGGCAATCACCGAATCTGATTGGTGACGGTAAGGTAGTGCAGACGATCGATATTGAAGCTCGACCGAATTACGCACGCGAGCTGGGTATCCGTCACGCGCCGTCAATCCCAACGTGGGTGGTGATCAATTCAGATGGCCGCGAGATCCTTCGCACTACTGGCTTCCAGTCAAACAGCAAACTGACGTCGTTCCTGTCACGGAACAACATTGGAGTCAACATGGTCACCGCATCAGACCCAATGGCCGTTGCCACGATTCATGCAGAACCTACGTCGTCCGCAATTGTAGCGGCATTCGTTGAGCACCTGTCTAGGTCACAGAACGGGGGTGATTTCCCGGTTGGTGGTTTATTTGATCGCGACCTGTCTGTGCCGGAACAGGTGCCGCAGATTCTCGCGATATTGATGTCCGGCGAACCACTGTTTATTGAAGAAGCAGGTCTTAAAGTTTCGTGGCCTGGTTCCGGTCGGCAGATCGAATTTGTTTCTCACGAAGAGTTAAGACTTAATCCTCCAGTTAGCGTTCGATTACAGAAATGGCGGATGGCTGTCACGACGACGTTATCCGGATTTCAGGTCACCGAAGAAGGGCGAACCATTAGGTTCATCCTGAAGGGGCCGGACTTTACGGTGAGGTTTATTCCATGAAGCAACGGCTTACAGCCGGCCAGTCCAAATCGATCGTCTCCAGTAATGCCCGTTTATGTGGCGCGGTTGGGGATGCTTTATTTGCGGCCGATGTCGATCGCAAACATGAGGCAATGTGCATGGAGTGTGCTGCACGTATATTCTCTGAAGGTTTTCTTGATCCGGAATTGTTTACACTCAGTGATCCCGGTGGAATCTCAACAGAAGCTCAGCTTCGTGATCATCAAGCAAGGTTGATGTTCAAGAAATGTGAAACGTATGGCATCATTCCGAGTGGGCTGCTTGCCATGGCGTTCTGGTTTATTGCTAGACAAGCTGCTTGGTACTTCATTGAGAAATTCATTAAATCGTGGTGGTATAGTGATGAGGAATGACACATCTAGTTCGATTAGTAATTCTAAGTGTAGAAGACAGAAAAGCTGATGCGATGATTATTGCGGAGCATTAGGAAGCCCACCGTTATGAACGAATCTATAACCGAAATGTCGAATTCACCGTTAGGCCAGACAGCTGTTGGCTGGGTTCTTGGGGTCATTCTGATTTTTGGCATGTATATCATTTGGATGTACTTCCATAAAATTGTCATACCATCACAGCATCAAGAACTAGCGATCAGGCAGACAAAAGCAAACTCAGACATGGAGACGCAGAAAAAAATTGCTGACGCGACCACTGTTATCAGCATGGTTATGAGTTCCATCGACACGCGATTAACCGAGCAAGGGACCAAACTTGATGATCATGGTGAAAAACTAAACCAGTTACTAAATAACTCAGCGTAGTTATGCACCTGCTTAGAAAAACGATTGGGTGCCTGCTGTATGTGACGCTTGCTGTGTTTCTTTTTTGCTATATTGTTTACACGCATTTCGGTGAAAATGTCATACGGAAATTTTTGCATGACTACTGGGACTCATCCATTGAAGTTGACTGGGACGCATTACCATTTACGGATGAAGAACTCTTACGATATCAAAATGGGATTCAGGTTGATGATGGCTGACAATGAGTTGTGTTTCCCCTAACGCGATAAGAGAAAAAAAATGGCAACACTATATCTCGACCCGTCAGGAAACGGTACGCCATGGGACACTTACGGAAACGGAAATCCTAAATGGAGCGGTGATTACACCGATCTTGACGAGGGTACGCGCGCGACCGCGACTCCGGATTCCGACGAAATGTACGCGTCAAGCGATGGCGATCAGGCTACGATAACCTTCACAGTACCCGCCAGTGGGACGCCTTCCACCTATAAGTTGTACACCTGGAATGACCAAGGGGTGCCTGCATACGAGTTAAGATTGAACGGGACGGGGAAGGGGAACAAGACGAGCGCGGACGGGAACAGTGGAAGTTGGTATCGCTACGACTGGTCAGACACCACCGCCTTCAGCTCCCTATCAGAGATAGCCGTGGTAATAACATGCGGCTCAGATGAAGACGACGCAGTTGAGGCCATCTACCTAGAAGTGACATACGAGCCAGACTCTTTAGGAATTCAGCATAACCCCTCCAGCATTATCTTCCCACCAGGAGCAGGGGGGATCAGGTAATGCACGGAAAGAATACCGAGAAGGAAAAGCAGAGTCACGACCACAAACACACAACCTTCTGCCGCCAGTGCAAAGGGCAGTACCACATGTACCTACCCTCCCATGTCAAGAACACTATAAAGGGAGATCATGTACTGAAGAAGGATATATGCACGGAGATGTCAGACAAAGACATCACGAAGTTTTTGCAGCGGATCTGTGAAGACTGCTACAATACAAATCAATAGGGAAACACAATGCTCAAAAACACAGGATCACAAACCATTTGTTTCCAAGCGGTATCCACAACAGATGGATCGGCTGTCACAACAGGCACCCCAACAGTCTACGTCTTGGGAGACGGTGGGACACAATCGTCAGGAGGCGGTACAAAAACCCATGAGGGGCAGGGCACTTGGTCCTATGTGCCGTCAGCGGGAGAGACAAACTACAGTCACGTTGTTTATACGTTTGTTCTAAGCGGGGCCATCAACCATGCGATAAACGTATACCCATCCACATTTGACTACACGGCAGCCCTGACAGGCGACACTATTGCCGACCAGGTGTGGGAGGAAACACAGTCCACACACACTACAGCGGGGTCATTCGGTGAGCTTGCTACAGAGATTGCCAACATTGAAGGCAACGTAGACGTATTGTTGGCCAGTCGAATACTGCTCGATACCACAATAGCAACGGTGAATACTCAGGCAAACCTGACATTGACCACTGGTGGCGGGGCAGATGATATTTACGTCGGGGCAACCGTCGTCTTTATTGACGCAATAGATTCAACCATTGTGTCTGTTGGCCGTGTGTCTTCATTTGATACCGGCACATTGGTTCTTGAAACTGACACGACACACACGTTTAATTTGGCGTTGAATGACCGGGTAATAGTCCTTTCGGATCGTTATTCAACATCAGCAACAGCGTCTGAGATTCGTGTCGAGATGGACGCGAACTCGACGCAATTATCCGAGATCGCTGGTGATACGAATGAGTTGCAGCTCGACTGGACAAACGGTGGACGATTAGATGCGATTCTTGATGCACGTTCATCACAGGTTTCAGTGGATGCTGTCGACACGCTGGTTCAGGCATTGAATAACTTGTCGTCACAAGGAGTTCGCGATGCAATGAAGCTCGCTCCAACTGCCGGCTCTCCTTCAGCGGGATCTGTTGACCTGCATCTTGACGACATTGAAGCTGCTGGTGGTGGTGGTCTTACTCCACAAGGTGTTCGCGATGCCATGAAGCTGGCACCATCGGCTGGGGCGCCAGCAACTGCGTCTCTTGACCAATGGTTAGACGCTATTCCCACAGCCACAGAGAATGCTGTTGCGATTGAAGCTGCCATTATCAATGAAGGTGACGGTCAACAGGTGATCGATGCAATCCTGCAGGTGATCAATACGAGTCTGGATCTACCAGCTATTGAACTGGCTGCAATTGGTGCGGCAGTTCGAACAGAACTAACTGCAGAACTGGCACTGATTGACGCAAGTGTTGCTTCCCGTTCTACCGTAACTACAGCAGAAGTTTTGGCTCAGGCAACATCAGCCATCACCACTTACGATCCGCCAACTGATGCGGAGATGATTGCTCGCACGTTAGCAACAGCCGATTACGGGACGTCCGCAAACCAGACGACTCTACTGAATCGCATTGGCGCGTTCACTGGCACCGCAACCAACTCCGTGCTTGGATTTTTCAAGGCTTTGATGCGAAGCGATGCGACCGATCCATCCGATCTGGGTGGCACGTTTACGGCACTCACTGATTCAACTCAATCCATTCGAGACAATCACACCACGATTGCTACTGGTGGACTGACACAACAGAACATCCGGGATGCCATGAAACTGGCACCATCAGGTGGTGGTGGTGCTTCCGGTTCGATCGACACGCACTTGGACACGATCGAAGCCGATACCGCTGAATTGCAAGGCAACCAGGGTGACTGGGCAACAGCGACTGGGTTCTCAACTCACACTGCTGCCAATGTTCGTACAGAGATGGATTCCAATTCAACACAACTCGCCAATATTGTGGCTGACACTGATGAACTGCAGGCTGATCTTGCCAATGGTGGCAGACTCGATCTGATCTTCGATGCACTTACCGCTAACGTCGCTACTGTTAATGGAGTCGTGGACGACATCCTCCTCGATACTGCCGAGATCGGATCAGCCGGTGTTGGGCTGACTGCTCTTGCAACGCAGGCTTCAGTTAACGTAGTCGATGGAATCGTTGGTGACATCCTTGCAGACACAGCAGAGCTGCAAACTGATTGGGTTGATGGTGGTCGATTGGATTCAATAATTGACGCGATCCTTGCCGATACAGATGAGCTTCAAGCTGATTGGGAAGACAACGGTCGACTCGATCTACTAATAGACCTGGCAGTAGCGACAAATCCAACCGCCGTTCAGATTCGGCAGGAGATGGATGCGAACAGTACACAGTTGGCCGCGATCTTTGCCGACACTGATGAACTACAGACTGATGGTATTGCTGCACTGATCGGTGGACTGAATGACCTGACTGCTCAGGCGGTTCGAGACGCGATGAAGCTGGCGCCAGTGGCTGGTGCTGCTGCATCCGGATCAATTGACTATAACATTGCTACGGTCGCGGCAACAACAGTCGACACCTTGGCTGAAGCAACGAAGGCCGCTTCAACACATGTCGCCGAACTGACTGTCACGTCCGTGACTACTCAGACAGAGCTGGTTGTGAGCGGTGGTGAGACAGTGCTTGGGATCTACAATGATCACCAGGCTGTTCTGGTCGACACGTCCAGCCCCGGCAGCAAGGATAACATCAAGATTGTCACATGGGATGGAACAGACACGATCGTCCTGGAGAAAGCAGCTGGGTTCACAGTGGACATTGGTGACACGCTCAACGTGTTGGCTATTGGTGAGCCTCTAAGCAAGGATGACTTCGATGCTGTCAGCTTCAGCACTCTAACTGCTCAGGAAATCAGGGACGCGATGAAGTTGGCACCGACTGTTGGATCTCCTGCATCTGGTTCCATTGATCAACACATGGATGACATTGAATCAGCTGGCGGTTCCGGCCTGTCTCAGCAGCAGGTGCGTGATGCACTCAAGCTGGCACCGTCCGCTGGTTCTCCTTCTGCCGGCTCGGTCGACGAGGAACTGGACACAGCCTTGGCTCGTGTCGGTGCATTCGCTGGGTCTGGTGCCAATACGATCCTCGGATTCCTGCAGTCCTTCATGCGAACCGACGCGACACTGCCGACTGATGTTGGTGGCACCTACGATCCGACGACGGATTCCAATGAGGCCATCCGAAATAATCACTCAACTATTGGGCCGGTTGGAAGTGGTGGCTCAATCACTGTCACTGCCGCGAACTATGGCCAAGACGGTGATGATCTGTCTCTGAAACGAGGGAACGCTGAGGTTCTAGTCTTCACTGGCATCACGCCAGACGTGACTATGTCCGACGTCGTCCTTGGCATCCGGGACAACGGCCGAAGCCTGATCAAGATCGAAGGAGTGATTAACGGGGTGTCACAACTAACGTTCACGATCTCTTCTGCTGAGGCTTTGAATCTGTATCAGGGCACGCACCAGTACGACGTGTTCGAACTTGAGGGTTACAACTCAACGACAGGGGCGTACACTGACTCACGACTTGTGCTGTCCGGAGACGTTACTGTCGATCCGCTTTACGTTCGGCTGGAATCCACTTAGAGAAAATGAAACATGACGCAATACTCAAGGCCAGCATCGACGGTTGATCGTGGGAGTTGGCTGCCATCCAGTAACCTGCATTTGTCAATCGACGAAGCGCTGTATGATGATGGAGACACAGCGACAGTCGAGGATGATGGCGACGGCACGTCGTATGCCATGATGCTCACGATGGGTTCGGTCAGTGATCCAGTATCAGGATCGGACCACGTAATCTCAACGCGAGCAAAGACGCAGAACGGGTGGGGGAATGTGAGCTTGGTCGTGAAATTGTTGCAGGCAGGTACGCCCGATACGCTTATCGCCACGCAAACGATCTCAGTGGGCAACAGTACAACCTGGACAGACTACACAATGACACTGACGTCCAGCGAGGCGAACGCCATTAGCAACTACGCCGGGCTGAAGGCACAAGTCATTGCAACGGACCTTAATGAGAGCGATGAAATAACGGTTTTGTCGCAGTTATTCCTGTCGGTTCCGGATGCAGGGGTCGCTGGAGCCGGCGCCGTACACCACAAGATGTATCTTGGGTTAAAACTTAGTCTCTAAGAAGGAGAAATGATCATGGCCGGTGGCCTGCAAAAAGTAGTAGACATTGAAAGTCAACCAGCAAGGAAGTGGGCTGCAATCACACCGAGTGATTCAGTTGATATCACACTGGTTGGCAATAGGGTTCCTCGGTCGATCTACGCGACTGTTGCCGGGGATATTGTGATGACCGACTCCGAAGGCACTGATGCCACGTTCATCTTTGCTGCGGGGGAGATCAAGCCGTTGTGTCCTGTTCGAATCAAAGCGACCAGTACAACAGCGACTGGCATCATTGGACTGTGGTAGGAATTGAATCGTCATGCTTGATGCAACAGATATCGTTCGCCGTGCGCCACTACTGATCGACCAGCAACCTGCTGAAGAGGAAAGCTCATTTCTTGGCACGATCGGTAGTGGCTTGCTGTCCGGACTGGGAATGTTGGGCAACGTGCTTGACCTGCCCGGTTCTATGTTCCGTGACGTGGCCGCAGGGGAAAACCCGTTCGACCAGTGGCTCGATCCGCTGTCTCACTGGGAGACTGGTAGTAGTGTTGGCGGTCGTGACATGTTGGCTCGGAATCTTCTCACCGGCCAGTTGTTTACTGAGAACAAAGAAACCGGCATGGCTGGCTGGTTAGATGACCCAATGGAGGGTGTCCAGGACATTGCTGGTTTCGCTGCAGAGCTTGCAATGGACCCCTTCAGTTGGCTTCCAGGTATGGCTGCCGTGAGGGCTGCTAGTAAAGGTGGAAAAGCACTGAAGGTCACAGCTGCAGGCGCAGAAGCTGTTCGGGCTGGATCAAAGACAACGCAGGGCGTGACTCGTGTTCTCGACAAGGCGATGGACGTCGTCAACACGCTGGACCCCGGCTACCACGTTGGCAAGATGATCCAGAAGAAAGCCGGTCACAAGATTGATCCGTTTATCATCAAGCGGAAGGGGCAGGCCGGTGCTGCAATCACTAAGGGTAAGCGAGCGGTTCAGCGATGGGCCAACGAGTACGAGATGCCCACAACTCCAATGAACGTACTGCAGGACGATCTTGAGATTCTAAAGGCGGGTCCAAAACCATCAGTTGCTCGTGATGCGGAGGTTTTGACTCAGCTCACGCCAGTTCAGCAGCTTGGTCGACGTGTTGGTGCTGGGTTTGGTGTAGATGTCCACTACTACGGTGGTGGCAAGGAGTCCGGTGCTGCGCTTGGTGTTTCAATTGGTGACTTCAGTAATCGAATATGGGTGAGTGGCGATCAGCTTGACGGTGGCATACTGAATGTGGTTTCACATGAGATGTTGCACGCTGTCAAGAATACTGATCCAGATGCGTTCAATGATTTAGTGGGTAGCATTCTTGAGACGGTGGATAATCCGCAGCGGTTCATGAAGGACGCGATGGAGTCCTATCCCGGATGGGAAAATCTGGCAGATGAAGTGAAAGCAGAAGAGGGGGTGGCAATGCTGGCTGGTGCTATGGCTGAAGACTCCGGCGTTTGGAAACGACTGGTTGATGACCCAAAGATTGCGCCTGTTTTACAGAATTCATTCCGTGAAGCCATGAAGCTAACTGGCAAGCACACGACCAGTGGTGAAGCTAAGAAGATCAACGACATGCTCGGTGACTTCTTCTTCGGCCAGCGTGCAACGACTGCTGGTGGATCAGACCCAGGCAAGCTGGCGCAAGGGGTGATGGATTCGTTTTTCGACTTGGATCGAATCGAGGACTACCAGAAGGGCATGAGTGAGGCGTTCCCGTCCACGAGTGGTGGCACTACCCGCATTCAACGTGGTGGCATGGTGGCAAAAGATATTGCCCAGGCTGCTGTTAGGAACATGATGGACATCACCGGCCAGCTGGGTGTCGCGCTCACTGGATCGATGAACTACAAGGTTCTCGGACGCACGACTCGTGAAGTGCAGGCGATGGGCCGCATGGTTACTGGCAAGTTCGAAGACGTCGGGCCGATGTTGGCTGAACCCGTCATGGCTATCAGTAATGAACTGGTTCATCATGGTCTAATGGAAAACATGGATGTACTCGATGGTATTCGATATGCCGTTGAGAACGATGAGTATCACCACTTGGCTAAGCACTTCGGTAACGTAGAGGATTCAGAAAACCTACAGATCGCAGTGCGCCATCTCAAGAAGATGTTCGCAAAAGTCAAAGCAATGGGTGAATCTGTTGGTATCAAGCAGCAAGTGCTGGATGACTTCCCTGATTTCTTCCCTCGCAACATGACTCCGCGAGCAGTCAGTATGATCGAAGAGATTGAAGGGTCCATTAAGGGTGGTGGTGACAACAAACTGTTCGCAATTTCTTCTACCGGAAAGCGACAGCAGTATTTCCGTGGGGCGATTACGGGAACTAACACAATCAACGAAATCACGGGAAGCCGGAAGGTGATAGATTCCATTCGAAATGGTAAGGGGGACAAGGCCGCAGAGTTCATTCGCACCAACTGGCAAACGGGACTTGACCCACGACTGCCGCATACGGAAACAACAGCCGAAGGAACAAAGTTTCTTGTTCAGGGCACTGATGGTGATATGCGATGGATCGAAGAAGGTGAATTGTTCCGTGAGTTTGAGCGGATAGATCCCGGTATCGACATGCACAACGATCTTCCAGGCAGGATGAATGAGTTCGGCCAGGAGATTCGCATGAGCCGAAAGAATTTTACGGCGGAAGAATTGGGTGACCTGAACGATCTTGATCCTGATGTTCTTCGGCAGATGGGTATCGAGGAGGAGATGATTGGTGGCCTTGACGAGATGGGAGCCTACAGCGAGGAAGAGTTACTGGACTTCACTGATGACTTAACTGCTGCTGTTGCAGAAAAATCACATGCTGCACAGAACATCAACCTCGTCACGCACGTCACTCCAATGTCGGAAGACGTTGCCAAGAACTTCAATATTACAGGTGGCGCTGTCAGGGACCGTGCTGCTGGCCTGAAAGATTGGATGTTACAAAAAGGAAAGAACGGCAAGGGGATAGTCGACGTATTGGAAGCAGAGGGTGGGCTGTATCGGAACAACGCATTAGCTGAGGCTGCGAACCGTCTACAAAACGAAGCCTACAAGTACAGTGTGGCTGACTCACTTCCAAAGCTGTTCAGTCAGCTGATCGATGAAGGTACGATGTTCAGACGGACGTCTGGTATTGGGACTGGCATTCAAGGGGACACACTCAAGAATATATTCGATACCCATTTTGCTCATCTGGATCGCGACAAGATCTACAATAAGATTCGATCGCACAATAAAACCATTGACAACCTTGCGAAGGATTTCCCGGAACAGTGGAAGGATTTAGTGGGTGACATGCACGTCCCTCGTGAGATCGTCACTGATTTGACAGCGGTAAAGGATTTCATGCAGCTGCCGGACACTGTCCAAGGTGTGATGAATCTGTTTCGATCGTCGACCGCTGCCTTTAAGGCTGGCGTGCTCTCAGCTCCTGCTCGTCACTCAAGAGACTTCTTTTCTGGTCAGATCCAGAACCATCTGGCCGGCATCTTCTCGTTCGAATCCGGCGCTCGGATGATGGATGTCCTGTTTGACAATCCAAGTGAAGCACTACGCGCACTGGATCAGCTTCGCGAGTATGCAGAGCGTAATGGGATGAAAGAAGCAGCCAAGAATCAACGCAGAGTTGGCGATGCTGTTTCATGGGAACCAACCCCAGCTAGAGGACAGCCAGTTAAGACTGTTGAGTCAAAGATTAGTGAGATCAGGGACGTACCTGTCGGATCTGGTCCACCAGTGAAGATGGCTGTGCTGGAAAATGGGAACAAAGTAAGACTGGATCGACTGAATGTTATTGACAACGGGGAAGACTGGTTCACTCCAGAGATGGCCACGAAGGCTGCTCGTGAATGGTATGGCGCTCTGAAAGGTGATGCGTCCAACGTGCAGCGTGATGTCAATCTGGAAGAAGTCGGCCGGCTGTTCACTGAGGCGTCTGGTGGTCAGAATGTGGCGGAAGCCCTGCCCGGCACACACGGCAGCCTTCGTAGCATGGCTCGCGACGTGATGGATCATGTTATTTTCCGCAAAGGAAGTAAAAACCCAATCGACGTCGAAGGGGTTCAGTACTTCACGGGTGCCAGAGCAAAGGCCGGCAACGTCAGACGTCGTGGACAGGAAGGCTTCGAAGAATTCGGCTGGGTCGCAGCAAGTGGCATCGTCAACAAGAACGCTGATGACGCGAACCGTATCGTTGGTTGGCTCGAAGGGATGCGGCAGGGGGCATCCGGCAAAGACGCATTCGAAAAAGTGACTCGTGTCCAGTTGGATTATCGACCGCACACATTTGGGCCGCTTGAGAAGGTGGCACTGAAGAGGATCTTCCCGTTCTACAGTTTCTTCTCCCGTCAGTCTGCGTTCCTTGCTTCTGAATTGATGCACAATCCAGGTGGTCGTCTTGGCAAGCTCATTCGAGCACAGCATCACGCCACCTCGACCGGAGAGAACGATGAACAGTACGTCCCGGAACACGTCCGAAAGCAGATGGCCTTGCCATTGGGTGAATCTGCAGACGGTGGGCAGAACTACCTGACCGGCATTGGCCTGATGCACGAAGACCCGGTTGCAACCATTATGGGTGGCTTAGCGGACCCACAGGCTGGTGCCCGTAACCTGCTCAGTAAGATGAATCCGATGATCAAGGGGCTCGCTGAATACGGGCTTGGTCGGTCGTCATTCCAAGGTGGCCCGCTTGGTGGTCGTGACTTGGTAGACATGGACCCGTCAATGGGCCGTATCCTCACTCAACTGGGAATACGGGAGCCGACTCCATCGGGTCGTGCCACACCATTCATTTCGCGTGGCCTAGAATTCGCAGTGTCCAACAGTCCGATTTCTCGTGTCGTTTCCTCAACGAAAACTGCTCTCGACTCCCGCAAAAGCCTGCTGGAACGTGCGGCCAACCTGCTCACTGGCCTGAAAATCGAGACGGTTTCACCGGAACAATCACGCTCCGCTCTACGTGACATTGGCAATGCCATCGCTCGCGATGCTGGCGCTCGGTCATTTGAGACGTTTCATGTCCCACAGAGCCTCATAGACTACTTCGCAGATGACCCTGAAACGCAAAGGAAACTGTTGGCTATCAACAAGAAGCGAGAACAGTGGAACAAAGAGCGTAGAGTTGAGATCAAGCGGAAGAAGCAGGAGAAGGAAGGCACCACTTATTGATCAGAGTCAAGTCCTACGTCGGACAAGTCTTCGAAGTGATCCTTTAAGTATTCTTCCAAGTCCTTTAAGTAGTGTTCTGTTTGCGGTCGGAATCCGAATTCGTATTTGCCATCCTTCATGCTTAGTAACTGCCGCGCTGCCTCGCGGATGTTGTCCACCGAAACGCTGGGATCGACTTCGTCCCAGTTCATGGTCGACACCACCAGTGCCTTTCGTTTCAGGTCACTCTTGAAGAAGTCCACGAGGGTCTGGATCTCAGAATCCGCAGCGTCATTCTGTTTTTTACGCAGAATTTCAGCTGCCTTTTGCTTCTTCTTATCCCGGTGTGGATTTGGAAGAGTCATCGCTTGTCGCCCCTTCTAGCTGGTATTGGTCAATCAAGTGGTACAGATGGCCGCGACTGATGCCAAGCATCTTTGCGATGCGATATCGCGGCAGTGCCGTCCCCATCAGAATATTCAGCTCCTTCAGCATTCGGGGATTGACTTTATTGTGCGGTTTATTTCGTCTGTATGTCCGTTTAGTCTTCGGTTTGCCCATCGCTGATTTCTCCAAGTAGATCATCCAACATCTGTTTCCGCTTCATCAATGGAGGTGCCTGGTATCCCTCACTATACAGTTGGTTGTGCATCATGTTGTAGTCGATGTTTCCAGCAACGCAGGACAGAGCAGTACAAGACTTTTCGTTGTCCAGATTCTGGTCGTCATCATCACACACCTTAAACACTCGACAGCCGAATGGTGACACAGGATGAATGCTGCATCCGTCTTCGGTGAGGAACACGCACTGACCGTTAGGCATTTGCTTAGGAACGATGGTTGGGATTCGGCAGTGATTGCCTTCACTTGTCACAACCATGGCGCCTTCGCTGGCCCTGAAGTGATCCTTGACCCACTCAGGATCGTCACTGTCGCCGCCAGTGAAGTCGGCAATCTTATCCATGTCGCCCGGCGCCAGCATCCCTGGCATGGCCCGGCACGCTGCACCACATTTGTCGCAGTCGCAGTAAGATCTCTCGTAGGCATCCAGATCGGATGGTTTAACAATCATTAAGCATCTCCTTTTGTTGAATTAAAACGGCGAGTGAGGGCGAAGGACTATGGCCGCTAGGCTTAACTTCCGGAGGTAGTTAAACTAGCGACGAATAAGTCTCTTCGCGGGCGGAAGTTTCATAAGTGAGCAGTGAGGCACGAACGCCCGCGACTCTTATTAAACTCCGACTAGAAGAGACTTATTCGGAATAGTGTCATGCCCATGATGCTCCTTGAGCTAAACGGAACTGGCTGAGATCCGGAGATCTGCTCCGTCGATGACTACCATCGCTCCGTTTATCTCCCGAGTGCCTGGCGAAACGCACAGACTCTAAGAGCATCAAGCCCCTCACTCACCTGATCTCCATAATTGCAAGCGCTGCTTGCAATCGGGAGATGTCTTTTGCTGGCATGGCATCGAATCTTCGCATGACCATTTCCAGTTTTGATTTCACATACTTGTCCATGTTCGGCGCCTTCAGTCGGCACCATTCTTCCAGGCCGGCAGCATGAGACTCATTGCCCTGATGCCTTGCCGCTCTCAGTTTTCGCTTTGATTTTCTGGTTGGCACAATATCAGTGTCAGTGACCCCGACACCAGTGACGATCCGATTGCCATACTGGGCATGTTGATACCGTGTCTTTTTCTGATTGACTGGTACTTTGGCAGCTAGGCAGACCGCTCGGACTTGCCGTTCCATTCCATGAAGGCGATTCAGCGAATTTCCCGAGAACGTCATGTCGTCGGCATACCTTGTGTATATCAGTTTCCTCATGTCAGCTTCCTCGTGAATCGTAGCGTCCAGTGGACTGAACAGTAGATTCGCCACAGCGGGTGAAGTCGGCAGTCCTTGAACGCAGGGATGGTGATGCGAAACACACCGCTTGTCTTGGTGTGTGATCTTACAAACGTCCGGCACCATTCGCACCAGCTTGCTGTCCTGGTAACAGCTCAACGACCGTCCGCATCTGTAAAAGAAGTCTTCCAGATCCATCGTCAGTGTGTATTTGTATCCAATGTGTTGTCGCGCATTCGTCGTTGGCGACCGACCGGGAACGAAGCCGTGCATCACGTCTCGTTTGTCGGCCATCATCGCCAGTGCTGACACATACGGCACCAATTCCTGCAGTTTTCTCTTCAGTGCTGGTCCTGGTACTGCCACGACTCGATATTCCCCATTGTTCTTGGGGATCTTCTTGTATTTGATTTCCATATACGGCGGTTTTATGACGGTTTTTTGACTCACGGCATCAAGCAAACGGCCAGAGCTGCGGCAATTGGGACGCAGATTCCAGCGGCCCCTATTAGTAGATCAATCAGTTCGAATGTCATCGTTCAGCCTTTCGTTTGTGTTGGTTGTAAGAAGCCCCGTCATCTTGACTTTGAATAACGACAACGTGACTTGGCTATGCGGTAAACCAAGCCACGTTGCCTCATGCCACGACTATGCAAACATAGACATAACATTATCCACAGCGGAAGTTGCATCGTCATCAGGGGTCGGATCAGTGATCGCTTTGTTGCCCAGATCCGTTGCGTCAGACGACACTGCCGTTGCCTCATCACCACTTGCAAATGCCTGCAAATCCACAGTAACAGTTGCCAGTGTCTTTTCAATATCACTCTCATAGCCAGATAGAACATCCCGGTAGGCGTTCAGTTTGGTTCGAATGACCTGAATCTTCTTCATCCCTTTGGCCAGGACTTTCGTGTCATCCGATGACAGAGTCTCAGCGTACTTGGCGTAGTCAGCGATCATGCCCTGAATGGCATCCCGAATGGCTACAGCTGCGTTCTTGTTGTTCCTTGGCGATGAATTCATTTCCCATCGGCGGAAGTTTCCACCAATGGCAGTCATCAGTATTTCCATACAGTCACAGATGGTTGTATGAACTTCCGGAACAAAGTAAACACCTCCAGCATCCCTCAGTGGAAACATGTCGCCGCCATCTTCGAACAGCCTCTTGATGATCCGAGTGACGTCACTGGCTGACCGAGTCTTCACCTGCTCGTTCAGTAGTGATTGCGCTCTGGTTTGCAGCTCCCAACTGTTGCATTCAACAACACCATTGTTCTTGTCAACAGTCAGATCAGCTTCCTTGTTGTAGTGAAACTCACCACCGTTCAGGATCTCACTGGTGAACTGGAAGTGAATCTTGTCATCCGCATTCAATGTCTGCCGAATGACCCGGTTGTCTTCAAGATCATGGATTGCTCGACGGAACGCATTGGCAGGCTTCATATCCTTGGCCGTATCAGGGTCCAATCCAGCTCGAAGCATCCCATCACGCAGGGTGTCGATATCAATAGACTTTGGTGACGTCCATGACACGATTTCGCCAATTCCTTTAAGTTCAGATTTCATGGTTATTCCTTTTCAGAAAAAGAGAAGTGACGACCGCCGACCGCAGCCGCCACAAAAAGTAGACCCGAACGTCCATAACACTGGCTGGCTCAAAGGCTCAGCAATTCGCCGATCACTGGCTGGCCAGTAGTCAGCCCACTCACCTGAGTCACAACATCCGAGAACGGCTGGAACGACTCCGCTGGAACACCAATGCCGACTGTCCAGACTTTCACTTTCGCTTCCTTTCGGAAGGTCTGATATGGCTGGTATTTTTTGTCAGTATTGTTGCCCAGATAAATCTCTCCATCAGTCACCCAGATGACGTCGGTCTGTCCCTTCGGAGCGCCAGTTTCTTCGAACAGTTTTGGCACTTCGTTGAATGGTGGTGCTGTACCACCTTTGAAGAATTGCAGACACCAGTCCATGATATCGTCGTTGGTCTTGTGAGGATCGATCTTCAGCGTTCGGATCTGATTCTCGCTTGACCATCCAACAAGGCAACACCATCGCTTCTGCTGTCTGGCCAACCATGCCATGCTCAAGGCAAACCCCTTGGCAGCTGCGATCTGGTCACCGCCCATGCTGCCAGATTCGTCGACCAGCACCATGATGGGACCACGGGACGTTGATTCGACGCCTTCGTATTCCCGGCAAGTGGCCTGCTTCTCGGACAGTCGTCGCAGCAGATCCAGCTCCAGGCACTCGTCAGTCAGATTCAGAAGCTCAGCTGGCACCAGTCGACTGATGTTGTCGTCCAGTGTCACACCAACCACGTCGTCAATCCCATGGACGGGTTTCTGACGTTGCAGGCTTCTCGCCAACCGTCGAAAACGGCCAGCATTCTCGCTGATCTTCCGCAATTGCGGGTTGTTTCGCAGCATCTGGAACATCTTCAGCAGGTTTTTGCCTGTTTCAGACCCCGCTCCGTCCTCAGTACCGATTCCGCCACCAAAAGCGTCTCCTGCGTCCTGTGCATCGCCGACGTCCTTAGCGGCAGCCTCAGCGGCCCCAGAGATGCTACGCTTTCGCTTCAGGACTGGACCCCATCCGCCACCATTGCCGTCGTCGCCTGGATCCTCGTCTTCAATCTCCTTCTTTTCTTCCTCGGTCAGCGAATCCAGATACTGTTCGTATCGATCGAAGAGCTGTTTGGCTGCAATCTGGCTGAGATCCGTGTCCATCCTGGTGCTGCTGTGCAGATCCATGAATTCGTCAGATTCCAGCAGGTCATTGAACCACGTCGCTTTGACCGTATCTTCACAGTTCTCGGTCAGTTGCGGACTAGGCTCGAAGCAGGACGTGTGAGCATCAGCCACCAATGCCTGGACTTCAGTCTCGACTTTGCTGCCAGGCTTCTCGCCGATGCCCCATTCTTTGGTGATCCGTTCGGCAATTCGACTGCTCCAACGATCCACCTGGATGGCGTTCGGCGTTTTCACCACTGGGACAACGGTGGCAATTCCTTTGCTGTCGAATACCACGTCTTCAGCACCATCTGAAAACATATCCATGATGGCATCACGTTCAGCAGGTGGCCTTGGTGGTCCCTGCATTTCCGACGTATCTGCTGCCAGTTTGGCCAGCGTTCCGCTTCCAATTTCCATCACACTACCTCGCTTTCTTTTACAAGATCTCGAATAAAGTCCAGTGTCTGACATCCCTGCTCAATGTGGTCCGATCCAAGACCAGTGATTCTGACCTTGTTCCGCTTCACAAACTCCCATCGCAGTCGCTTCAGTTCGTCCAGGTCAAATGCTCCGTTGAATTGCAGGCATTGGTATCGAATGGCTTCAGCAGCGCCGAGCAGTGTTGTTGTCACTGGTTCGAAGCCTTCGAGTCCATAGCCCATGATGTTCGTGTCTTCATGGATGCCGATCAGTTGCATGTCGTCGTTTTGTGCTACTGCCAGGCATCTGTCAAATTCAGTCTTTGTCATTAGTTCACTCCGAAGTGTTGCCGTCGTCGCCACCACAAAAAGCAGACCGTTCCGTCCATACTATTAGTCCGACATGCAGCGACGATCAGAACATCTCCAATTGCACCTTCGGAATCTCCACGGCTTCACATTCAGCGGCTACCTCAACCACTGCGTCGGGAGACGTCTCACCATTCTTCCGATCCCTTGCCCGGTGCAGGACAGAGATCAGATTCCATTCGCTTCGATATGTTTCAAGTGTTAGTGTGTTGCCCCACACACAGCCAGCTGGGATGCCCAGCAGCGTTGTCTGAATGTAGATCATCTGAAAGCACCTGAGATCCACGTCGGTACAAACCCAGCGATAGTGCCATGGCCAGAAGCCTTTGCTCTTCAATACGTCACTGCAGGCAATCGTCATGGCCCCAGCGCCGCAAGCAGGTTCACTTAACCAGATAGCCTTATCGTCGTCCGGTTCTGCATCGCCAACGATCGATGTTGCCATCAGCTCACAGACTGATTTCGGTGTGAAGCATTGGCCACGAAACGAAACGTCGTTCATGTCCAGCTCGCTCATCACCATGCCAAGGAAGTCGCTGCCTTCCTTCTCCAATCCCAACGTCAGGGCTCCCATTGCCTCACCGAACTTGTTCGGATACTTCAAGCGGCCAATGGACCGCATGTATGTTTCTTCTTCTTTGGGGCAGATCTCACCATGCCTCAATTTGTGTACTGGCTGGTACGTTGCGCTGAACGCACACTGAAGGAACTCCCTGAATAAGTCATGCAGCCCCATGCCATAGTCGGCTTCCCGGATCAGTCGAGCGAAGTCGTACCGATCACGGGTGCCGAACCAAGTGCTTTTCATTGTGCCTCCAGCCATTCTTCAGAAAGAACCTCAACTGCCTCTTCCACTCGATCCTCCAAGTCACCTCGATGTTCCACGATCACAGCTGCATAGTCGTCCAGATCTTCCAGCGACCCTTCATTGTTCATGCAGTTGTCCAGCAACCGTGAAACATCACAGCCTCTCAGCTGGTCCCATGAATCTGCAACGATCGGCAGACATGCCTCAACTAACTCCTTGTCGCCTTGATGGCTCATCAAACAATCTCCAATGTGAATGACCATCCGTTGAGCTGTGTAACGAACATGTTGGTTGCCAGTCGAAACTTGGCAGCCACGTCGTAAGTGGTCTTCAGTGCATCCAGATACGGTTCGCCATCAGTCAACGCATACCCACCGATATGGCAGAGAAACATCCGCTTGTCTGGTCCCATCTGAAAACATTCAACAACGCCTGCCTTCGGAAACGCATCCTTTAAGGCGCCTTCAATCAGGGCTTCGAATTCCTTGATTGTGAAGTTCACTTTAGTCTTGGTGTCAAATAACACCGTTTCTCCTTCAACTCGATCCGGCACAAACACATGCCGTTCGGCAATAGCCATCATCATCTCCTTCAAAGGTTAATCGGAATCAACTCCATTGAACGTCACCGTAGTGGCGCTCTATGCAGGTGACTCAGTCAAGTTCCAGAACTTTCCTGATCTCTGTGCTTCCAATACGTTCCTCAATGAACGTACAGGCTCTTGTCCGGTCAATAGGATCATCAGTCATCATTGCTCTGGCCAGTAGCCGAATAGCAACGCCTACCGGAGAGTTGTTCACTTCGCCCTCAAGGTGATGAAAGTGATATCTCACCATACCAATGACTTCATTCCAGTTGGTATGAGTGTACGCTTTTCCGTCTCTTCGGAGATCTTCCAGCATGTCAATGACAAGCGTCACTGCGTGGTTTTGAGATTCGTAACTGTGGCACAGCGCCCTGCTGTGAACACCAGCCATCTTCCAGCCTTCAAGTAAGGAAATCAGCTCTTCTCTGAACTCAACTGCTTCTGCTTGCCACGGCCCGAAGAATTCCCATCGGCCTGATGGTGCTTGCTCAACGTCGAATGTCGATGCCAGCCGTTCCCAGTAGTCTTCAAGGGATTCAGGTAGCTTCTCTGGATTGTTTGTCAAGATTGTTTGATAGCGGCGCCTCATGTAAACATCTCCCCAATAGTGTTAATCGGAATCATCACCATTGAACGCCACCGCAATGGCGCTCTGTGCTGCTGACTCAGGAAAACATTGCCATGACATCTTCGTCACCGTCATCACTCAGCATATCACCAGCTTCAATGTGCTGAAGCATGGACCGTAAATTGTCCTTCTCACGGGCAGCCAGTTGTTCGTAAGCAACCAGCCCTTTGCCGCCCAATCCTTCCTTCTCAGCGATCTCCTTGGCTCGCTTAGCGAACGCTGTTCGGACATTCTTCTGCAGGCCAATCACCTGGCATCGACTTAGCAATGGATGTGCATCGATGTGGTCATCACCAAACAGGGAATCATGCCCATCACACGTTGTTGTGAACACCCATACCACGTTGTCCGGCACGTCTTCGAGAACATCCAGCAGATGCCGAATGACGTCCTTCCTCAGTCCATGGGACTCATTGACCACAACAGCGTATCCATTGGCCGTCAGTGTCCGAAAGCTGAACTTTCGACAGATGTCCTGAATCGTCTTCATGGTGCAGGTACTGGAGTCGATGTTGAACGTCGTGAAGTCATCGGCCACCGTGTCAGCAATCAGATTGCCAATGGTCGTCTTGCCTGTCCCACTCTTGCCTTCAATCCAGTAGGAACGTCCAGCAAGCCCACGGCGCTCAAGCGTCGTGATCTTCTTGATCGCTCTGGATTGTCCAACGACATCCTTGAATGCCTTTGGTCGATACTGCTCATGCAGTTGCATCACTCACCTCACTTTCGTTCTTGTAGAATGCTCTAAAAAACGCCTTACGATCGCATCGACAGCAGATGGTCAGACTGTCGTCGTCATAGGAGAAATCCTGAACAGCTTCAACACCTTCATCAGTGATCTTAGCGACGACCATTGCCACAACACGCAATGCCTCACTGTTGCCGCAATCAGGACACTGAAGTCCTGCCATGCAGTTCTCGTTGCCGTTTGAATCAACCACTTCAAGCCTCACTTTCACATGTATTGGAGTGCGATCATTGCTTCCTGATCGTAGTCTTCAGGAAAGCCTTCAAATTGGCAGCAGTGTGAACAAGTCCAGTTTTTATCGTTACGGTGCTCATCCCAGTTAATGCTGTCTGCATCGATCTGCTGAACACACTCACCAGGCACAACAATGCACGGCAAGTCCAGTCGCAGTGGTCGACGACATTCGGGACAAAGAACAACTTGATCCAGATCCAGATCAGGAACGCTCATACAAGCCTCACTTTCAAACAGAAAAGAAATGCCTCCAACACTCCCTGCCGGCTTCTCACACCGGCAGGGTTAGCAGGAATCACTTAGTCAAATCAGCAAGCTCAAGTGTCACCGCTCGTCGCAGCGATCGATTCAATCGCTTACAGCTCCGCTTGTGCCTTGCCTTGCCACCAGTCGTCCATCGTCGGCCAACACGGCTGTACTTGACGTCACTCAACCGCTTGGCCACCTTGGATGTAATACCCAAAGTGCTCACCGCCTTTCTCGTCAAATACCAACCAGCTTCTCAGACAACGCTCGCATCTGAGTGCTGATGTATGCCAAACCACTTTTCACCTTGGCGTTGTTCTGATCGAGCTTCTTCAACTCTTCAGTCAACTCCTTCACTTTCTTGGCAGCAGCGAAAGCATCAGGACTGGTGAAGTCCGTGATTGCCTGGATGGCCCCATCAGCTGACGTCAAGATTTCCTCAACTTTCCAGCCCATTGGGTTGCTGATCTTGCAGATGATCTTCGTCGCCATCTGTTCCTGATCAGGCACGGCCCACAAGACATGCTGAAGAACTTCCAAGTCTTCCACTTCGACTTGAGTGCTCTCATTGACGAACGCTGCAGCCTGAGCAACAGAGATCGCTGCCTTCATTCGCCGGTCACCAACCACGATGCCTTCTTCAGCCAGTCGATCCAGACCCTCATCCAAGGCATCTTGAGCCGCCGAGTTCCATGGCATGGCATCAGCAGCAGCCTGCCAGCTCTTCAGCTCGATCATGCTGCCCTGTTGAATCGGTGCAGGAATGTCCCCACCGTACAACAACCTCCTTCGTGCCCCTCGACTGACTGGCCTGATCGTCTTCCTCAACAGAAAACGGTCAAACAAGGCACCAACAGTCTCAAATCCCTCACCAATCGGCCACTCGTTGCTGGCCGCAACAGTGAACTCCAATGGGCACTTGATCATCCCTGCTGTCCCATTGCGGAACTCACGCTCATTCAGCATTCGAAGCAGCGTGTTCAGGATGGCCGGTGCTGACTTCCAGATCTCGTCCAGGAACGCCACTTCGGCCTCTGGAAGCATCTCAGTCAACACTCGTTCATATCGTCCCTGCTTGTAGCCATCGAGCTGCACAGGGCCAATCAGCTCTTCTGGTGGCAGGTGCTTGTGCATCAATTGCACAAATCCCCTGACCCCAAACACCCTGATGAACCGCTCCACCATCAGACTCTTCGCCGTTCCTGGAGGTCCGATGAACAGCACATTCTGCCCACTGATGGCGCCGATCATCATCAGCATCACCTCGCATTCCCGTTCAATCAAGCCTCGGTTGATCTCGTCAACCACGTCTTTCACAGGCATCTCAAGCCTTCCTTTCATTCAAGCACTAAACCACAGCAGCCGACCGCCGGCCGCCACAAAAAGCAAACCCCGCCGTCCATCTAATGGACACTCCCTAGACACCCATTTTTTGATTGCCGCGCATTCTGCGGTTGGGTTGCCCGGCCCGGCCCCGTCCTTGGGGCTAAACCGCGATACTGGCAGCTGTTCAGCTCGTTCCATCAACGAATTCGTTGACGGAATGAACAACAGCAGCGCAGCAGCAGGCCGCAGAAACAGCAGACCTGCAGCTCCAGCAGGCTGGGAACCATACTCCAGCAGCTGCTGATTTATTTTGGAAAGAATCCGACATTCTCGCAAACTAAATGACAAAAACCGCTGGAGCTGGACGTTAAGCTACTGGTGGGCAGGTCGACCTGACCGAGCTGAAACGATCGCAAACTCAGGGAGTGGAAACAATGA
>Ga0233415_10000042_pt1 | contig 58757 bp, 71 predicted proteins | sample Na_anoxic_12_MG_FD_188631 | JGI IMG/M metagenome (GOLD analysis project Ga0233415, IMG submission 188631) | Seawater microbial communities from Saanich Inlet, British Columbia, Canada - Na_anoxic_12_MG | ecosystem: Environmental > Aquatic > Marine > Inlet | place: Canada: British Columbia...
AAAACCAGCAGCTAAAGGTACACAGAAGAAAAAACCAGAGGAGAAAAAACCAGAGGTGAAAAAATTAGAGGTGAAAAAACCAGAGGTGAAAAAATTAGAGGTGAAAAAACCAGAGGTTAAAGCAACTACTACAAAACCACGTGTAGTCGCAAAGACAACACCTGTCCCGCCACCAAAGAAAATAGTCCAAAAAATGGTGACACAAACTACTCTTCCACCTAGTGTACCAAAAACTCAAGTTGTAGATATAAAAAAGGTTAATCAAGTTGCAAAAAAAGTCAATAAAAATATAGTTAAACAGGCAAATGCTTTAGAAAATACTAATAATACCGCGGTCAAACAAATATTGACTGCAAAAGACAATTTGAAAAAAGCGGTTGATAAATCTTTTGGGTCTATACAAACGGCATTTAAATTATCTGCGAGAGAAACAAAAAATTTAGCTGAAACCATTAAAAAATCTACAACTCCTATTGCGTCACCAAAAACTACTAGTGGTAAAAAAGTTCTTAAAATTGCAGTCATCACTGATAAGGATGCTCAAACTTTAGTCTCTAATCCTGGTGGTGGAACTGCGGTGGCTGCTATGCGAAATCAACATCAACTTTTAAATACACAACAATAAAATCAATTAATATAATAATTATTTAATTATATTAATCACTAAAAGCTCTTTGACGTTGTGCAGTAATTGGTATTTGAATTTCTAATTTTTCTCCAATTGATGTCTTAAAATCTATCAAAGCTAGTATGATACTATCAATTTTACAAATCAACTTTGCCTCTGTTGGATATGTTTTTTTTAATGTATATAATCCAGTCATTAATGAATTTGCTAAATCCTTTAGATTTTTACCCAAAAGTCTATACCTACTATCATATGTCATTTTTAAAATATTTAATACTTTATCTAAATACTTCATAAATTTTGAAAAATCTTCATCTAGATGATTAAATGTATGAGAACGACCTTGTTTTGTCCACCATCTTTTAAGTTGGACAAAATACTCTCCATTGGTATGTCTATAGTATACACCACTACTATCTCTAGCAAGCTTGTCCCCCTCTTCTAGTTCACCTATTTCTTTAAATTTTGTTGAATAACTATCATATGCATCTTGTAACTCTTTAAATTCTTGTTGTCGAAAATTCAGTTTATTTAAACCCAAAGTTTCACTCATTGCCATAAATGCCATTTATATATCACAATATTTTAAAGATAAGGAATATACCGAGGCAAAGCATTCTCATATGTGGTCACTTTGAAAGCATCTTTGTAACCCTCCACATATATCGTATCACCATTGTACAAGTCATCACATCCATATTCATTTGTACAACTTCGACCATTACGTGATACCGGTAATTTAATCCCTTGATGTTGATCACTAATTGTATAATATTGCCATTTATTACGGTTGGTATGTAGGGGTCTACCCATTAGAGGCAAAATTGTTTCCCTACCATTTAGTCTGGTTAATAAACCGACTTGCCGGTATGCATCATCAAAACCTCGCGTTTTAACATTTATAGGAATGCCTCGAGGATCTATGGTTGAAATCATTGGTGGCATAAATCTATCTAATTTCAAAGGTGGAGAATATGGATTCATTAAAACATCACGAGGGGCATCAGTAGTTGTCACATTCCATCTAGGAAATGCTTCACCTCTTTGAGAAATAATATCTCGATTTACAATAACTGTTGACTGATTTGGAGAGAATCCTGAATAATAAAAATAAAGTCCAATTAAACCTAAAACACAAATTAAAAATGTAATTGTTACATTTTCAATACAAATTACTCCTGGGGGACATTTGCGACGGGCCATTTATATTAAATGTTTATTTTTTTTTACCATTTGGCAATTTTATACCACCCATCTTACCCATTAATCCTTTCAAATTATCCATTCCTCCTAATTTATCCAACATACTTCCCGCTTGTTCCATAAGAGGAGCGAAATCTTTCAATTGACCCATCAATTCCTTTTGTTGGTCCATTAATCCCTTTGTATCCTTCGTTAAGTTTTTCATACCACCATCACCCAACATCTTATTAAGATTGTCGTATGCTTGTTCCATAGTAGCAGCATAATCTATTCTGGTACTGTCAACCTCATCTTCCTCCTCTTCAGTTGCAGCTCTTGCAGCTTTTGCAGGTCGAGATGAGGAAAACCCACCTTTAAAACCATCCTGCTTCTTTTTGTCCTTTTTCTTTTTATCATGCGATTTTTTTGACGACTTTTCTTCTATTTCTGATTTTGCTTCCTCCGCTTTTTTCTTGATTTCCTTTGTGTCAAATCCTTCTCTCATTCGGCTACTAGCATAAAGGATGTTTGTTCCTAATATAGCTGAGCCCAAAATAATGATCATATTTTTACTAAAGTGGCTTGCAAGGGCACAAACGGCAATAAATACCATCAATGACTTAAAATCCTCAATAGCTAAATATCCTAAAATATTGGAGATTGCAATGAATAATACCAAATACAATACATACTTGTTCTGGAGTAGTTTTTCCATTATTATATATAAATTAGATATAATAATATAAATTAGTTTAAAAATCCTTGTTTTCCTGCTGCTTTTTTCTTTTTACAGTCACGGTCGTTTGCGTCACATACATCTTTTGATGCATCTGCTAACTTTGCGGCATGTTCTTTTGCTGCAGCGCCGGCAGTGTCATTTTTTTCACTTGCTTTTCTTGCCTCTGTATGGAGAGTTGCAGCTGCCTCACCTGCTTTATCCGCTCCATTTTTCAACCCTTCTCTAAGACGACCACATCCGAAAAGGATGTTAGAAACAAAAAGACCAATAAAAATATCAACCGTGCGATTCTTGGTGAATTGGTTAGCAAGGTATGCTGCACCTCCTAATACCAAAACACACTCGATGGATCCAAGCGAAACATATCCCAAAACATTAATTACCATAAGTGCAACTGCTACGTAGTAAAGATATTTATTCTTCAACACATTGTTAAAATTCATCTTATATATAATTCAAATATAAAAAATTGATTTAATGCCTATTTGAGAAGATAATCCTAAATATGAATGAATTTGTTGATGTCATTGAGCCAGATTACCAATTGGCTATATGTGAACTATACCACCCATATTTTCATGGTGATCTAAATGATGAAGACAATAAACTTAAAAATTATATTTATAATTCTTACTTATGTGCTTATACTATAGAAGAAGGTGAATTATACGATCAAGACATATATCCGTCTCGTAATGAAGGTCCTTGGGGATTGAGTAGACAACGATTGTGGCCTAAGGTAAAACATCCTTCAATACGCAATTACCATCATATTGTAAAAAAATATGCATTGGATATTGTACAAATGGTTTATTTAAATACCGGACATCACATATGTATACCTAAAACATTTTGGCTGAAAATACTTCAGCGAAAATATAAAAATTATTATAAAAAACTACAGGAACGAATTCGACAAGCCAAACATCCTAAAGCCTTGCTACGACGACAAATTACAGGAAAACAATTTTAACGACGTCTCCTACGTTTCTTTGTTTGTTTGCGTTTCTTGCGTCTCTTGTGTTTTTTGTGTTTTGTGTGTTGCCTACTTAAACTTTTTCTCCTAGATTGTCTTAATGAACGGCGACTGATTGCTGCACGAGTAAATTTGTAACCTCCCTTCTTTTTCTTTCTTCGGGTTTTCTTTGCTTTTTTCTTTCTGCGACGACGACCACCTATCATCAACAATGGTGGTATTGCATCAGGTGCCACGACACCACCCGGCGCCCGCAGTTCATTTCGAAGGATATATGATAAATTATTAATTTGTTGTACCAATCCTGCCATCATTTGAGGAATATTTAGTTGGGAAAGTTGACTTGCTAAATCTGCCATGGCGTCAGCTTGGTTTTGACTAATAAATCCCTGTGAATTCACAGCATTAATTAAGTCAATCAATGCCTGTTGCGCTTGTTGTGCTACTTGTTGAGCATTTGCTGCAGCTACCGCCCCTTGTTGCATATTTGCTACTATTGCATTTATTGATTGTAAACGATTAAAAATTCTTCTTAACCGTTCCACCGCTACTTCACGAAATTCATTTGCTTTAGTTGCTGTCACATTTGCATTTTGTAAGTAATCGGTGCTACGAAGAGCTACTTCCATTGCTGTTTGATATGGTGTTTTATTGGCACCTGCCATTTCTTGTTGTACAGAAGCGGGCGCAGCATTTGTCATTGCTTGCGTTTGTGCTGGGGTGAATGCTGGACCCGCCACTTGTGCTGGTATGGGAGGGGCACTTTGCGCGTTTGCACCTGTCAGTGGGGCCAGAGGACCACCAGCTGGTGTCACATTTACTAAATTACCAACAAGTGGTTGCGCATTTGGGTCGGGACCTAAACCGGCCACGGGTAGTGCCGCAGGATTTGCTGGGTCCCCGCCTAAATCGGCTATTTGATTTGGATAAAAATTTGCTGCCATTTATATATATAAATAAATATATTAAATCATAGCCTCTCTTAACATTTCTCGAACGATTGTCAATCCTTGTTTATAAACTTCGATTAAATGTCTATACTCCCGCTTACTTGTACCCATATTTCTCTCTAATTCATCACCCTGCATTTTTAATCTATTTACTTGTGTCATTACTCCAGCCAGATCAGTGTTTTTTTGTTGAATTATAGATTGTATGGATGCTAAACGCGCCGTTATAATTGCCATTTTTAATTCTAAAAAAGATTGTACTGGATTAGTAGTGTCTAAAGGTGTATTTAGTGGTATATACGTAGAATGTGCTGCATTCCGGATATTTTGTAGATGAGCTGGTGTGTGTGGTTGAGCCATTACTTATATATTCCTCATATTAGTTTGTGTTTGTTGTTCACCAGTTATTCTATCCAATTCACCTTTTATATTATCCATTTCTCCTAAAATTTGATTCTGCTGGAAACGCGCTTTATTCGCCATTTCAGCAGACAAACCCGCTTCTTGTAATATTTTATCCAAATAACCCATTAACATTTGTAACTGTTTACGCTCTCTTTCTTTTTCATCTAATATATATTTATGGTATCGTTTGTAATCATTTGTCACACTCTCTAAAAACTCATTTTCGTTTTGAACCTTTTTTGTCTCTTCTAAATAACCCATAACGGAGTCCTGTGTTTTGTTAATTTCTGACTGTAACAGCTCGATAATTTTATCTCTAGTTGCTAAATCCATCGATTAATATAATAAGAGATTATTTTAATTTTTACAAACCGCACTGCTGTAGGTATTAAAATGCTAAATTATTTTTTATTTACTATACCATTAGTAGTGCTAAAGTATTTTTATTTAAAAATATTTAAATATTTAGTGATATTATTTAGGATGTCGAAAACTCAAAATGAACCACTTCTTGCGGAAAATCCCAATCGCTACGTTATGTTTCCTTTACAAGATCAAGATATTTGGCAAAGTTACAAGAAAATGATGGATTGCTTCTGGCGAGCCGAAGAAATTGATTTTTCAAAAGATATGACACATTGGAAAACTCTTACTGAAAAAGAACAATATTTTATCAAGATGATATTAGCGTTTTTTGCAGCAAGTGATGGTATCGTCATAGAAAATTTGGGAGCGCGTTTCATGACAGAAGTTCAATTGCCCGAAGCAAGAGCTGCATACGGATTTCAACTCATGATGGAAAATATCCATTCAGAAACATACTCTCTACTTATTGATACATACATCAAAGACAAAGAAGAAAAAACAAAATTATTCACAGCCCTAGATAACTTTCCTTGTATTAAAAAGAAAGCGGACTGGGCTATTAAATGGATTAATGATAAACGTTCTTCTTTTGGTACTAGACTATTAGCGTTTGCTTGTGTAGAAGGAATTTTCTTTTCTGGTGCATTTTGTTCCATTTACTGGCTCAAAAAACGAGGGTTAATGCCCGGATTAACTTTCTCAAACGAACTAATCGCCAGAGATGAAGGCATGCACACTGACCTAGCTGTATTATTATTCCGCAAATTAGTTAAAAAACCCAATAAAAAGAAGGTGTATGACATAGTTCAGGAGGCCGTATCTATCGAAAAAGAATTTATATGCTCTGCATTGCCATGCAAACTCATTGGTATGAATGCTAAATTAATGAGCGAGTATATCGAATTTGTCGCCGACCGCATTGTTCAGCAATTGGGATTTGATAAAATCTACAAAACAGCAAATCCTTTCGATTTCATGGAAATGATTAGCTTAGAAGGTAAAACGAATTTTTTTGAAAAACGCGTCGGAGACTACAGTTTAAGTAGTGGCAATAAGAATCTTAATGCTTTTGATATGGAAGATGTTGATTTTTAATTCTTAGTTATATATATAATATGTTTCCTGCGTATAATAAAATACAGAAAGTACAAATTAAACAAAATGAGGAAAAAATGACTAAGGCCCGTGTTGGCCGTAAACTTGCCGCATTCTATCGCGGTGCAAAAACCAGACAAGACCCAACTATTTATTTAAAAAAGTTGGAGAGAGCACTAACACTTTTAACGGACATTAAAGAGAAATTTACATCTAATGAGGATATTTGGAGAGCTCTAACGTCCCATCTCCATCAGCATCCTTCTATCGAACCAGATCGAATTCCAATGCCTCCTCCAATAAGAAGAAGTAAAAGAGAGTCGATTTTTACTCACCCTCAATCTGATTTCTTTACTAAAAAATTAGAAAGAAAAGAAGGAGAACCCCACGGTCCATTGTTCAAGATGCTTCATGAAAAGTTAAGGGGAATGTACAAGGCCAATTTAGAAGAAATATTAAATGACATCGCAAAAATATCAAGCTTAAATTTAAATGTCGCCGCTGGAGTGTTGGGGATCTTGATGGATCTAGATCCGACAAGGAGGAGCATGGTACCAATTCAGGAAAAACAAATTATGCTGCAAGCCGAAGATATTGACGAACGGAAACAGAGGTTGATTTTAACACTTTCCGGTAACCCCCGTATTCTTGGTGTTGACGGTACTGTCAAAATATCCGTACTGGAGCAGCTGGAAAAGATGAAATACATGTACACTTATAAAGATGCTTTAAAAGAACCCGCGAGATTTATTGAGTTTCTTATAGACTTCCTTAATAATGTGATTGGGAATTTTAAACATCGTTTTATGTCAAACCCAGAAAAAAGGGAAGTAAATTTCAAAAAAGTAACACAAGAAGAAGAAAAAAAAGAAGGAGGTCGAAGGAAAACCCGGAAAAAGAAAAAAAGGAGAAAAAGAAAAACCCGCAAGAAAATAAAAAGGAAAACTAGAAAAAAACGCTCAAGACGATAAATTATTATTTATTTTAACCTCTAATTCAGTAATGCGTTTATCTTGCTCTTTTACAATTATCAATAACGAATCTATTATGTTTTTTAAAGTTCTAATATTATGACCAGTGCAGAATTGTCCATTCGTTTTTATAAATTTGTTTACATGTTTATCCAATTTGTTAATATTTTCATTTTTAATAATATTGTCTTCTATTATATTTTGACGTATTGATCCCACTAATTCTGTAACAAGAAATTGCAAGTTATCCAGATTTTCTAATTTATCCATTTGTATAATTAAGACAATAAATTTTATACTGTTAAATTTTATTGTCTTAGAGTATTTTGATTATCACAGAACCATTTATAGGTTTCTTTTAATCCATCCTGGAGAGAAGTAAATTTAAAATCTGGATAATATTTGCACAACTTACTATTGTCAACTGTTTTTTTCATACAACCATCGGATTTATTTATATCCCATTCTAATTTATCTCTACTAATATCCATGGCATCTGCCAAAGAACCCACCATTTCTTTAATTGTTGTTTCATCATTACAACAAATTAAAGGCTCAGTATTATTATATTTTTTGTCTAATAATACATCACAGATAATCTTTGCAAAATCCTTAGCGAACAGAAACTGACGATATGCTTGACCTGTACCATAAGGTGTGAATTTCCCATCTTTTTTAGCCTTCTCTCCATGAAAGCGATTCATAATAGCTGGAATAACATGTCCATTCTTAATACTGAAATTATCGTGAGGTCCATATAGGTTCACTGGTATAACACAAATATATTCAGTACCATATGCTTTGTTATATTGTCTACACTGGAGTTCTAACATTCTCTTAGCATATGCATAACCCTCGTTAGAATGATGAGGTGGTGATTCGTGAATCATTGATTCATCCATAGGAAACCTACTGGGGTTGCAAGGATAAATGCAAGAAGATAGACAGAAAATGCCGCGTTTTATACCATATTTTTTACAAGCGAATAAAATATTTTCATTAATTTTAATATTTTCACTGAACATCTCTACATTAGAATCTAGATTCATAAATAAACCTCCTACCTTTGCGGCGAGATGAATAATATAATCAAATCTATTATCTCCACTAGAAAAAAAAGTTAAAACAGACATCCTAGACGACAGTTCGCAATCAGCTCTAGTTAAAAAAACGAATTTGTGTTGTGGATATTGATCTACAATGGCTTTGATGGAGTGACCAACCAAACCATTTCCTCCTGTTACGGCGATACGCATTATAATTATATATTGCTATATAAATTTAAATAGTATTATATAATATTATTTAAATGGTGAAATTAGCCTTTATTACAGGTATTACAGGACAAGATGGTTCTTATTTGGCCGAATTGTTATTAGAGAAAGGTTACAAAGTGTATGGTATTGTAAGAAGAACATCATTGCTTTACAGTTATACGCGCCTAGATCATATTCGCACCAAGTTAACTTTGAGATACGGTGATTTGAGTGATTCCGCTGGTCTTTCCAATTATATTCATGAAATAATTCGAGAAAATCAAGATTTTGATAGATTAGAGATTTATAATCTAGCTGCTCAGAGTCATGTGAAGATATCTTTTGAAATCCCTGAATATACAGCTGATATTGACGGCATAGGTACAATGCGCCTATTGGAGATAATCCGCACTTTAGATCCTGGTATTAGAAATAAAGTACGCTTTTATCAAGCAGGTACAAGCGAAATGTATGGGAAAGTATTAGAAACACCACAAAGTGAAACCACGCCATTTAATCCCATATCACCATATGCGGCAGCTAAGTTGTATGCATATTATATGACTAAAATTTATCGAGAAGGTTATGGATTATATACAACAAATGGTATACTTTTTAATCATGAATCGCCGCGACGAGGGGCGAATTTTCTGACAATGAAAGTAGTAAATGGAATAAAAGATATTATCTCTGATAAAAAAGTATGGATAGAGTTAGGGAATTTAGATTCAAAAAGAGACTGGGGTCATGCCAAAGATTATGTACAAGGGATGTGGCTTATGTTACAACAAGATAAACCAGATGATTATGTACTTGCAACGGGTAAAACCTATACAGTTAGAGAATTTATAGAACGTGCATTTGCCTTTAAAGGATATAAAATTCATTGGGAGGGCGAAGGGTTGAAAGAAGTAGGAGTTGATCAAAATGATATAATCCGTGTTACTATTAATGCCAAATACTATAGACCTTGCGAAGTAGATTTGTTATTAGGAGATGCCAAAAAAGCTGAGAAAGAGTTAGGTTGGAAAAGGGAGTTTGATACTGTGGATAAGTTGATTGAAGATATGTTTGTATAAAATGATAAATCTTAAATAACTATATAAATACTGATATATCTAATTTATTAAAAATGATACCTATTTATATTCCATATTTAGATAAGTATAAAAATTCGGCCTTAATGGCTATATCGACAAATTGGATTAGTAATTATGGTATATTTGTTAAAAATTCTGAGGAAAAACTTAAAAGTATATTGAATGTTAAACATTGTATATTGATGAATAATGGTACGGCAGCCACGCATTGTCTTTTATTGGCTTTAAAATATAAACATCCAAATATTAAAAAAATTTATGTTCCAAATAATGTTTTTATAGCACCTTGGAATTGTGTATTAATGGAATATCAAAAAGAGAATATAGAGGTTATGAAGACGAATTCCGAAACCCTCAATATAGATACTTCTGAAGAATATATTAAAAGTTTGGAAAAAGATTCAGCTATGTTAATTGTGCATAACTTAGGAAATATAGTTAATGTTCCCCGATTAAAACGTATACGCCCAGATATTATATTTGTTGAAGATAATTGCGAGGGGAATTTTGGTAAATATGAAGATATATATAGTGGAACTAGCGCTGATTCGCTTTGTTCTGCCGTTTCATTTTATGCAAACAAAACATTAACTACTGGTGAAGGCGGTGCTTTTTTTACAAATGATGATAATACATATGAATATATAAAATCAATATATAGTCATGGAATGACAAATGAGCGATATATTCATAATAAAGTTGCTTATAATTATCGTATGACAAATGTACAAGCTGCATTTTTATATGACCAATTAAATGATTTAGATCATATTCTTACTTTGAAAGAAAATTTATTTAAAAATTATGATAAATTATTTAAAAAAAATATTGATGGAGGACAAATAGTAAAAATTAATAGCGAAGAAAATACAGTAAGTGCAAATTGGATGTATAGTATTATTATCCCGGATTTAAATTTTAAACATATGGAAAACTATATGAATGAAAAAATGATTCAAATCCGACCCCTTTTTTATGATATAAGAAAACATGATCATTTAAAAGATATTAACATTGATTATTCAGAGATAATTAATAATGGAGTTATGTTACCTAGTTATCCAGGATTAAAACAGGAACACCAAGAATATATTTTTAATTGTTTGAATGAGTATTTATTAATAAAATGACAATAAGTATTTAGATAACAACGAATAATGTAATAATAATGTGGAACAATAATGATAAAAAGGGTTTTATGCGGAATGCTAAAAGTGGAATTGGTCAAATAAATACAAATGCTTTGTTTGGAAATATAATAAAAGAGTTATGTTTAAATCAAACTAATAAGACATTTTTGGAAATTGGAACATGGAATGGATTAGGTTCGACAAAATGCTTCATTGATTCTTTATCGACGCGAAATGATAAATATGTATTTTATAGCCTCGAATGTAATAAAGACAAATCTAATTTTGCAAAAAATCTGTATAAATCTCATAAAAATATTCATATTTTAAATGAAGTTATTTGGAATAAAGAACCTGAAATTTTTTCAGACGTATATGATAAAAATAAAATGACTTCTTTTGATGGCGGACATTATACATGGGAAAATTCTCCAGATAAATTTAATATTAAAAAATGTAATGTATTTCTAGACAGAAATGATTTACCTGATATATGGGATGTGATACTATTTGATGGTGGTACACAAACTACATATTTTGATTATCTATTATTAAAAGATAAATGTAAAAATATTTTATTGGATGATATAAATATTGAAGAATATAAAATAATAGTAGAGCACATAGAAAATAATAATAAATTTGAAATTATTATTAAAAATGGTGAACGAAATGGTTTTTTATGGGCGAAATTAAAAAATTAATACTTTATTCAAAGTGTTCATTTATAAATTTTTGTAAATATATTGGATTATCTATATGAACAAGTCCATCACTAAGCGATTTATTTAAAAATCCATTTTCATCTGCATAGTATTCATATATATCTACGAAAATCTAATTATTTTGTAAACATCTTTTTTTCAAACAACTATTAAAATAATAAACATATTTTTTTCTTTCTTCATCTGTTCCTAGAAAAGGCCATTTTTTTACAGCATCTAATAATTGTTTTCCTTTCCATGTTTGTACAAAATCTTTCTCTACTGGAGGTACAACATTATATACACCAATATTTTTTAATTTTATATTACAATTCTCTATATTTATTTGGATAGCATCTATATAATTATTAATAACATTATCAATTATCATTTCATATGTATTATCAGGTGTTATATATTTATGAATATGACATCGACAATCAATTTCACCAAAACAAAAAACAACACTGTCATTATTTTTAATGCCAAAATTTTTAATATCACATCTATCAAGTTTGTCTCTTCCAAAGGAATAAGCCAGAGTAGGTCCTAAACTATGTGTTATAACTTTATTGCATTTGTACCATCCATATACAGAATGACTTTCTCCAAATGTATGAATATACATATATATATATATATATTATTTGACTAACATATATAGTGTTTGTTTTGATTATTGTATATTGTGTACTTTTTGACAAATGATACTTATTTTCGGACATTCTAATAAATTTGTATTTGATATATCAAACATTTTACATTTTTCTACGATTTTAATATTATATTTACTACAAATAGTTTCTATAATATTTAATTTCCATATATACATTGACAATGTATAAGGATATGTTTCATCTTTATTAATAATTTTATTGTGTAAAACCATATTAATATAATTATCAGTTTTACATAGTATTTCTGGAGAAATAATATATTTTACATTTTCCAATAGAGGTCTTGACTCGTTTACTGGTTCATTCTTAATAAAAAAATCATAATTAAAAATATCAAAATAAAAAATACCACCAGGGACTAAACGTGTTGATACATCTTGGATAAATTCTTCTAATAATTTAATATTTGATAAATGATTAACAACTTGTGAAAAACACGAGATAAAGTTATATATATCTCGGTTTAGTTCATTTAAAAATGAACATTTAAAGGTAACTTTTTCATTTTTACATTTTTCAATCATACTTTTACATGGATCAATACCCGTAGATTTATTAAAATGTTTGTAAATTAAATTTGTATAAATTCCTGTACCACACCCTACATCTAAAAAATTATTCTTTTTTTTTACTCTACTTAATAAATCGTTTATAAAACTATTAATTTCATCATTAGATTTATTTGATTTCTGATAATTATAAATTTTATCATAATAACATGCTAGAACATCATATGAATTAATATTGGTATTCATTTATAATTTATATAAAAATTATATTTAAATAACAATTATTATTTAAAATATAAATGAATACTAAAATTGAACTACCCGTATCCTTTGGAGAAGCACTTGATAAATTGACAATTCTAACTATAAAAATGAAAAAAATAACAGATAGTAGGAAAGCTGATGTAGAAAAGGAATTTAACATATTGAATTCAAAATTAGAAAAATATAAAGAAGAATATATTTTCTACTATAATATTCTACTTTCGATAAATGAAAGTATATGGGATATGCAAGATCAATTTCGCGATTCAAAAAATCCACAGGAACAAAATAAGCTTTGTATAAAAATTATAAAAGAAAATGATAATAGATTTCGTGTGAAAAAAAAAATTAATAATCTAAGTAATTCAAATCTCAAAGAGCAAAAGGGTTATAAGCCGAAAACAGCATTCGTCTTGACCCATATTGGCCTTGGTGATAATATTATTTCAATAGGTGCTGTAAGATATTTATCAACATGTTATGATAAAGTTGTTGTTGTATGTAAAGAAAAAAATAAGAAAAATATGGAATTATTTTATAATGATGATAAAACCATAGAACTTTATCCTGTTATAGATGCTATAAATATAAGTCCTAACCACAGATTTGATATTAATACATTTAAAAATATTACAAAAAATATGGATTTATACTTGGCTGGGTGCTGTTGTTTAAATGTACAACCAAATCCTTATACAGATATACCATTTAATTTTTATAGGGATATGAATATAAATGAAAAATATTTCTGGCAATATTTTCATGTAAATATTTCTTCAGAATCAAAGAGCTTATTTAATAAATTAAAGGATGTTAGTAATTATATTTTTATACACAATTCTGCAAGCACTGGAAATGCATTTTCTATAGTTGAGATAGAGAATAAATTAAAATTCAACAAGCAGGAAATACTGGTGATTAATCCAAATAATAACATATATAATAAGGTGGATCCATTTTTTGAGTTAGCCAATGAATTTTTAAATCATCCTTTATCGTTTTATATATCAACTATTATAAATGCAAATAAAATTATTTTAACAGATAGTAGTTTCTTTTGTCTAGCCATCAATCTACCAATCAAAACTCAAGAATGTTATTTAAAATCTAGACAAAATAGAGACTATTCATATTTGTATAAAAAAAAATATTTCGATTCTATATTGAATAGGAAAATATTTCGAGTTCTAAAATAATAGAGATATACTTTTTGTAGTTTAATTACTCTGTTTTCCTTGAACTGTTTAAATGGAACAAATATCTCGTTTATTTATCTCAAAAATTATAATTTTATATTTATAACATGGAAACTTCAAAACTTATTAAAGAAATTAATTCTTTTAAAAATCTTTGGAAAGGTGGATTTAGAACAGGTTATTCAATTAAACGAAATCAAAAAGGAATTGAAAAATATTTACAAAAAAATATGACTGGCAAATATTGTTTAGAAATTGGTTGTGGTGGTGGTCAGTGGAGTAAATTTATATATAATCTAAATGTATTTGACAAAATATATTGTATAGACGTCTTATCTGCTGAACATAATAAATTTTGGGAATATGTAGGTAATGATAAAAAAGATAAAATAGAATATTTTCATATAAAAGATTTTTCTTTAAAATGTATTCCATTAGATTGTTTAGATTATGTTTTCTCTTATGATGTATTTTGTCATATTTCATGTTCGGGTCAAATAAAATATTTAGAAAATCTTTATGAAAAATGTAAAATAAACTGTAAATTATTTATTATGTATGCTGATCCTAAAAAATATTTATTTAATGAACCTGAACATTTAGATCATGTATTGTACTATATACCAAATAAAGGTAAAAATTGTAATACAAAAGAAGAACTTATAGATAGTTGTTTATCAGATAAAGACGGTATTCCAAGTGAAGGTCGTTGGTATTGGGTTGGTATAGAAAATTTTACTAATTTATGTATTAAATATAATTATAAAATATTGGATAAAGACTTGAATATAGACAAAACAAATCCTATAACATTATTTACGAAATATTAAACCTTCAAACGAATGCAAATTATTCGTTTGATAATAATAATTAATTTAGATTTAATTATTATATGACTTGTAATGGTTATATTAAAATAAAATATCGTGGTCGCTATGGAAATAAACTATTTATATATTTTATAGCTAGATTATATGCAGAAAAACATAATTTAAACCTAATTGATGGTATAGATAACACTTTTTTTGAAATAAAAAAATCTAAAAATTTTGGTAAACCTTTAAACAATAATCTAAAAAAATATATTTTAAATGATGGTAATTATGATAGAAAACGAAAATCATTGCCATATTATGGGGAAGGTATATATATTTTTGATGGACATTTTCAAAATGAAGATATATTCTATGAAAATAAAGACAGAATATTAAGTTATATAAATCTTAGATATGATAAAAATGATAGTTTTACTATACATGTTAGATTAGATGATTATTTTTATCCGAATAAACGCCATTTAATAATAAGTATAAATTATTATATTGATTGTATAAGAAAATATGCTAATAATTATGAAAAAATATATATTATCTGTGATAAATTAAGACATAATTGGGAAAAAAAATATATGTTTGAATTAACTAATAAAATTAAATTATTAAACAAAATACCAATTTATACTGAAAATTCCATTAATAACGATATTAAAAATATTATACAATCGAATTATATAGTAACATCAAATTCTACATTTTGTTTCTGGGGTGTTTTTTTTTCAGATGCTGAAAAAATAATTTCATTTCCATATACAGGATTAGATATTTTACCCAATGAAAAAATATCCAAATGGGATAATAATCCACAAATATTTAAATACAATAAAGATAAAAAATTTACATTTAACATTGAATATAGTAATAATATTATTGATTATTTTGAAAAAATGTAATGTATTATATTCTGTCTTATTTACGAAATATTAAAAAATAAATAATAACTGTAATTAATTTCTATATCTTGTTGCCCATATTGGATACTTTCTTGACAAGTTGCTTCCAAAATCTCCATATCCTGTTACACCACTAAACCAAGTTTCATCATTTAATATTAAATTTCCTTTCATGTGTTTATATAATATACTCATTACAGATTGATCATGTCTATGTTTTTCATTAGATAATGTATATATATCTGTGTGTATCTTCGGATTCTCATATAGCATACTCATATGCTCCTTAAAAAAATCCATTACAAATTTTGTTTTTCTCATTATCAATATCCCATTTAATAATTGAGTATCCTTCATATATTCGTTAATATTACAATTATATCTTTTTTGAAAAAAATCCAAAAAATACCTATTATTATATAATGTTTCCTTGCAATTTTCTCCTAATCTAAATCTTAAAAAACCTGTCCAATGATTATTTACCATTTCAATATACTCATTAAATCTTTTTATAGATTTTTCAGTAATATTCAAACTGCAACCAGCATCTATATATACTAATATATCATTATCTCTTATTCTTTTCAATTTCTCATATATAATATAAGGTTTCCATATCCAATACCCTCCTCCTCTCTTCGACATCTTCCAAACTTCTCCCATTTTTTTAATAAATTCATTATCTACTTCATTTTCTGTGAAACATTTAAAACTATAAAATAAACCACTATTAATACCTTGTTTATTTATAATATTTTCTCTAGCATTAAACTGCCTTGAAGCATAAGATATCCCATATATCTTCTGTTTTTCAATCAATCCTAGTTTATCTTTTAATTGCCATTTCAAATTACTATAATAACTATCTAAAACATACGGCGCTTGTTTTGTAAATATTGGTTTTTGTATTATTTCTTTTTGATGCTTAACTGCATTTGCGATTTGTTGTTTTCGTATTGCATCATTTTCCATATTAACAAAAATATAACTGTCTTTTTCTATTAAATCTTTCTCAGGGAAATCATTTCCCCAATATAATGGTATACATCCTGCTTCAAAAGCATGGAATAATTTCTCTGTACAATAACCTCTTCTGGAAGAATTTTCTGGACAAATATTAAATATCGACGGTTTTAAAAAATTTAATTTATCATTCCAAGTTGGACCAATTATCCTCCCACTATTATTATTAAATTTCCCAGCTGATGCTACATGACCATACTTGATTAATTCATCCATGATTTTCATTCTTTGCCTTCCTCTATCATGACGACATACTAAAGACCCCAAAAATGTCTTATTTTGTATATTTTTATGTCTTTGAATAACTATATGGGTTTGAAAATTATCACTTTTATTCATTGTGAAAAAATTATAAAAAGTCAACCATAAAGGTAATCTTAATTTATTATTTTTAATATCATTAAAATGAAATGCTAAACGCAAATTAAAAGTTTCTTTCATAATCTTTTCGTTAGAATATTCATTATACACATCGCGATCAACATTTTCTCCAGTAAAAAAAACCTTAATTTTTGCTTTTGTTTTTTTTATGTTGCTCATTGGACCAAAACAAGAACAGAATAAAATATCAGGACTTTTCGAATAATGTACCAATTCTATATTTTCTTCAAAAATATGTTTGCAAAAATTAGAAAGCCAAAAATCAATATCGTAACTTTGAGGCCAAAAATTTATATAACTTATTTTCATTGTAATAAGTTATAACAACGCTTTTATATTTATAAATCAATAACTATTTTTTCATAACCATCCAATACTTCTTTTGAAATTACTTTATACTCTATATCATCTAAACCATTACCAGTTGTAAATTTTGTTTGTTCTACTTCTGGTAAATTTAATATATATGGTCTCCATAAATCACTTTGTTTTTTTTTATCTCCCGTATAATGATGAGCATTATTTTTATGCGGCAAAACTTTTATTTGGTTTTTAAATCTATTTTCTTCATTTAATATAGTAAAGTTGCAAATCTTAGAACGATAAAATAATGCTCGATCCTCGATTCCCCAACCCCAAATATCATTGGGATAACCATTCATTTTGATAAATACATCTTTATTATATTTCATTATTCCTCCAAAACACTTAGTATGAGTAGGATTATAAAGTCGAAGGATTTCTTTGGGTTTAATGGTATAGTATTGTTTAATCATTAACTCATTGGGTATCTCATCTATATCATGTGTTATAATATACGAAACATTTGAATCTATATATTCTAAAATACCCGCATTAGAGAGTTTTCCTTTATTAAAAAGTTTTCCTGTGGTTTGTTCTACCACTATAATTTTAATATCAGGAATATATTTTTTAATTAAAGGGAAAGCATTGTTCTTAAAATATTCTAAATGCTCTTCTCGATCTCTATAGGGAATTATTAAAATTGTACTCATTTATATATTTTATCATAATAATCTTTAAATTTATAACGAATATTATGATAAAATATATAAACTAAATAAGCTACTTATTGAAATCAAATAATTATTTTTTTATTTAAAGATTAATTTAAATTAAATATAAAATGCAATCAAACATTGAACGTAAATATAATAAGTTATGCCATACTCGTAGTGATATTAATGAACATTTACCTACATTATTTAAATATGCGTCCGGTTGTGAGTCAATCTTTGAAACTGGGGTAAGAGGATGTGTTTCTAGTTGGGCATTAATATCAGGACTCTTAAATAATAATAAACCTGTTAAAAAAATACTACTAAATGATATCAATAAGTGTAATATTGATGAGTTATTGCAGTTAACAAATGATTTAGATATTGATGTAAAATATGCCTGGATAAATAATCTAGACTTAGATATAGAGGAAGAGGTAGATTTAACATTTATTGACACCTGGCATGTATACGGACAATTAAAACGAGAATTGGACAAATTCAGTAAAATAACAAAAAAATATATAATTATGCATGATACAACTGTTGATGCTATACACGGCGGTACTGTTCGTATGAATCAAGATGCAAAACAACAATCATTAGATAGTGGTATTCCTGTAGAGGAAATAACAAAAGGACTATGGCCCGCAATCACAGAATTCTTAGAAAATAATGATGATTGGTTACTCAAAGAAAGGTTTAATAATAATAATGGATTAACTGTTCTCCAAAGAGTTTAATGTAAACGCTTTATTTTAATATAAATCAAAAGAATTATATTAAATTAAATGAATATGACAACTCTAGCCATTGATATTAAACCGCAATTCATTCAGAGTTATTACAATGTATTTGGACATTTTTATCTAGATCATTTATTTATTTTATATAAAATAAAATGTTGGATAGAAAATACTAAAAATACAAAGATTACAAGTATTTATATACCTAATCATGACAAACTATATTCGTATGCTTTGCCATTTTATAAAATGTTATTTGATAATATTCTAAATCGGCCAGTAGAAAATATGATTAATTTGGGAACTGTTATAGGTAGTATAAGAGGTACTGAAACAAATAAAATTTATCTTGATCGTTCGGAAATACCTCTTGATATTCCAACTGATGTTATGACCAATGGTCGAAAACTTACAGATTTAAATAGAAAAAGAGCCAAAGAACTACGAGAAATTATATGGAAACACTGTGATATTAAAACTGTCATTAGAAAAAATTCCAAAGATCTATTAATAGTAGATAGAAAAAAATCACCCCGGAAATTGATTAATACCCCTGCACTTTTTAAATTACTTGAACAAAAAGGTTATGCATATAGAATTATTGTAATGGAAAATTTCCCTCTTATTGAACAAATAAGAATAGCATATTCATATGATAATATCCTAATGCCTAGTGGAAGTGGCTATACTCATATGGCATTTATGAATGAAAATTCCAATTATTATGAGTTATGTGCGCCAGGTTGGAGATATCCAAACCCACTTATTTTTGGCAATATTTATAATATTAATGTTAAACTATTTATGTTACCTTTAAAAAATGTGATGCCACAGTACAGAAATTTTAATAATCACACTAAACAACTATATCAATATATCGATAGTGCGCCACCTATTTCAACTAATTCCAAGGAAGATATTTCTCGTGAAATTATCTTATATAATATTTTATTATCTCCACAATGCATAAAATGTTTTGATATGCGAGCAATTTTAGATGTTAATTGTCTTTCACATTTATCTCTGCTGGCACGGTTTTTGTAGCATTTCTATAATTATTTCGAAAATGCTTATATAATTTCATACAATTTTCTCTCCGGATTTGTTCTTCCTCTTCACTAATCTTGTCCAAAATATCATCCAACTTATCTAATTCACTTTCTTTTACCCGAACGATCGCTTTATTCCATAATTTATGCTCTGGCAGTTCTAATGTATCAGCCAATAATACTGGAATTGCGCCTGCTCCTAGAGCCTCCCAAAATCGGATTGAATTTGGACCACTTCCACTAGGAGCCAATGCATATCTAGAATCTAATAAAATATTATTATAAATCTTTGTTTTAATTAGATGTCTTTCATCTTCATTTAATTTACCAGTTACATCCTGACCACCACCATAAACATCACAATTAAAATGCCATTCACCCGTATTTCTTATCATACAATCTTGGCGTTTTTTCTTATTTAAATTAAATATTCGTAACCTAATATCGGTTAAATAACAAGCGGGTTGATATCCACCTGCAAAACTGTAAAAATATTTTCTCTTTCTTTTCAATAAGTCACATTGTTTAAACACTTTATTTCTTTTATCATCTTCTATATTAACTGCATACAAAGGACACGCTATTAATTCAATCCCTCTTATCTTATCTATTCCTATGCTTTTATGAGGAACATATACCTTTGTTATACCCAAAGATTTCCAAAAATCTGTTTTTACAAAATAATTTTCAAAGTATATATGTTGACAGCAAGTATAATAGTCCTTATTCATTGGTATTATTTGTTTTAAAATTTCTAATAATCTTTGTAAATTTACTTTCTTATCAATTACGGTAGCCCAAGGAAAAGGAAAATAGTTAGGATCACCTTTATTTTGCTCATAAAATGTTTTTTCTGTAATTACCGGATACTGCCAAAATAAACCAAGCTGTACTAATAAATTATCAATATTCATTATAATTAATAATATATTATGTATTTAAATTATAGTTTTTTCCAATTTGAATTCAAATACAACTGAATAATCTCTTTATTGGATTTCATATCACTATTAGTCCATAAACCAAAATATAATGGTAATATGTCTCCTATATCGATCGCCGATTTTCCTATATCATAAACATAATTTGAAACGATAGCTCCATATACACCACAACCACATAAAGCAATATCAAAGTCTCCTAATTTTGATACAATCTGTGTTTGAATATCTGTACACCAAGTATTAAATTTGATAAAACAAAAATCACAATTAGCAAATACATCAAATCCATACAATTTTTGGAGTTTAATTGTCTTAATTTGTTGTTCTATTTTATCGGCCTGTGGAGATATTATTAGCAACTTCTGATTATTCAATTGCTCAATCCAAGGATCAAAATGTAGATAATTAAAAATGTTTAATACAGCACTACTTACCCATTGTTTTTGTTTTAAAATATCCAAAATATATTTATAAAAATCGTTCTTATTTTCATTCATCAATTCTCTAAATTTTGTATGCCAGGTAGAAAATCCCATACAAATATCAGATTTATTAAATGAATCCATGTACATATTTGAAAATGCAATTAGATCTCCTGTATGCTGTAATCCCAATTGTGGTAATCCTTGAACCAAGTTTAACATGATATTCCAAAGATGTTTGGCTTGTATATCATTTTTATATTCAGATGATAGGTGTCCTGTTTTAAAAAAAGTCCCTTGTGTCGCATTATTAAGCATAAAAATAATGCTCACTAAAATTATACCATTTTTATCTGTTTGCGGAATTAAAAATGTATCACCATTCGCAATTTTCGATTTTAAATATTTTCTAAGTGTTGTATTGTCAATTTTGAACATAAATCTTGAAAAATTCAAAGTCATTGCTTCTATTGATGTTTTATGATTATTTTCTAATCTCCAACCAACAGTACCCCATACCTTAGTATTTGTTAATGGACGATTAGTTATAAATGGAGATACAAGCATATACGGCTTTGGCAACATATCATTTCCATAATCTCTTTGTTCATCTTGTTGTATGTGATATGTTTTTACAAAATAGGGTTGATTAAATACCTCGAAACCTAATATATTAAATAAATATATCAACTTATTATCGCATCCAGGTTTGCCAAATATGAAATTAAATATTTTTGCATCTTTATATGGATTATAATTAGAATGAAAAATCCACGTATCTTGGCTATCTGCTCTAGGTCCAAATAATTTACATTTTCCTAATTGTTTATTTGTATAATCAAATCGTAATTGTGTTAATATTTGCTTTTGTTTGGACATTTCACTCACTCTTAGATTTTTGACCGTTTTATCAAAAAATATATCTGCATTACAAGTTATTATATAACCGTTCAACTGCTCTTTTTCTACAAATTTAAATACATCTTTAAATTTAATTCGATTAACTATATTTCTTTGATCTATTTTATCACTTTCTACCCCTAATTCTTCTTTATTATATATTTTCTCATTCAACAAATAAATTTTGTCTATATGAGGATTTTCTACATTAAACCGTAAACATTTGCGTAATTCAATATTTCTGTTATTATCCTTGTGTACGAAAAATTGATAAATTAAATAGATTTTATCTGTGTCAGGTTTATTCTTTATTGGTATTTTACCAGAACGACTCAAATACATTTAATAGTATAAATAAATATATTTTTATACTATTTTCTTCCCCATTTTATCAATAATCCTCCTTTTCCTTGTTGTTTTTTTCGTTGTTGTTGCTGTCCCGACTGCATATCTCTCCAACTTTTAAATTTTCTATTTATTCTTGAATTTTGTACCCGTGCATTTTTAACACTAGAATTTTTATCAGTTATAGGAACATCAAAACTAGTAACATTTACCATCCAAATTTTATCTTCTAATTTTACATCATTCCATTTCATATCTAGCATTGTCCATAAACTATCCCTGTGATAGTGCAGCTTTTGGAGTCCAGTATCCGGATTTAATAATCTATCCCACCCATGCCATAAACCTATGATGTTCTTTGTGTCTGCTTGTGCATGTACAAATTGTGGATATACAATTTTCATACCACTTGCTCGAACCCGTTCATGTAATACATTATCCTCAAGACCCCATGTCCATATATTAGGAAAACCCGCTGTTTTCTCAAAATCACTTCCCTTAATCGCAAAAATACCCCCTAATGTATGTCGATAACCATAAAAATGATTCACTTGACCATGTTTTGTATCAAAACTAAATTGACCAATCTTATATGCCATAAAATCAATATCATGAAAAATCAATGTTATATTTTTCCAATGTTCAGGCCATTTTTTCTTTACATAATGGAAACCGATGTTTTTCATACCTCCTCTATTAAACGGTCGTTTATCTTGTTGATGTAGAAATAGAATACGATAGTTTGAATCGCCTAAAATATAGGGCATTACACGTGTAAAAACCAATTTATGTGGTTCTCTATCACGATAAGGTACTATGAATACTTTTTCAGGAGGGTTATCTACAGAGGTCATTAAAATATTTATATATAATTAATTTTGTGCAATTACGCCTTGTATTTTTTTAAAATTACGGATGGGATCAATGATGTTGATTTGGTTTTCTGCAATAACACTAATTTCTTGTAGCATTTATTAATCGTAACTTCACTTATTTCACTAATAAGATTAACATCGTGCTTACTAATATTCAAGTGACAACTTTGAGTTATGAAATAAATTATACCCGCTGCTACTGAATGTGGCGTATTTTCAGGCATCAAATTCATCTTCTCTATACGCAATGCTACAAATTCACTTACCTTGGTCAATTCCTTATTAATATTTAACTTACTACAATAACGCTCTATAAACGCAATCGGTTTAGTATTATGGAAATAGGTTTTATCGGTGTTTACCATATCCTTTTCCATATTATTTAACAAATGAATTGCGTTTTTACACCCCTTCGTTGCTGCCGTATTATCCAAATGAAAGATTGTTGCTATTTCCCTCGCTGTTCTTGGGAAATTACTTATTCGACTAGCTATATACACCGATGCTGCAATAACTCCATCCCTATTACATCCTCGGAATGTTTTCATTTCTGATATCTTCTTGTGATATCGAAGTGCGTCGTCAACCAACATTTTAGGAATACCAGCAGTTGATGAAAATGCCTTAATTCTTTGAAATTCGTCATATTGAGATTTCTCTTTATAAGGCATTGATTGCCATTCCGTATATCGTCTGATTTTTCTCATCTCATATGTGGATCTGTTGCCGCATATTACTTTGCAACCATAAGACGATTGTTCTAGTAATGGATTGATAGGCATTCCACAACGAGTGGGATCGGATGTTTGATTATCATCAGCACCATAATATCGCCATTCAGCAGACACATCCAGAGTATCTTTGTAAATAATACCGCATTTTAAATTAGTACAAGTTAAGAATCGATCCTCACCATAAGCTACAGCGCTATTGCATAAATCACATTTCTCTCGGGTTTTCAATACTTGTTCAGAATATACACATTCTAATTTTTTATCATCCTCTTTTACCTCTGAATTGAAGGTATCCCATAATTTTTTAGTGATTTTTTTAGATGATTTACCCTTTTTCTTTTTAGTAAAATTACTTTGCATTTATCTTAATTTACATAATTAAATTTTGCTTTTAATTCAATTTTTTATTATATTTATTTATCATATATGGGAGCCACACAATCTAAAAGCACATATAGCGGACAAGAACTCAAAGCAGTAAATATTTTAGACATATTAGCAACTAAATACATTCTTACCCAGAATTTCCAGGATATGAAAAAATTGGGTGATAAAGAATACTGTAATAAACTGGTTATTCTTACAGCTGATATCATCAAAAAATTTCTTAAAGAAAAAGAAATTACATATATAGCACAACGGGTCATCGATGGCGTACCAGTTAATATGAAAAAATCAGCTTCCGTTATTTATTTGTCTACTAATAAACTTAAACAACAATCACAACAGAATTCGCCTAAAAAAGAGTATAAACGGCGAATCTATAATCAAGATGGCTCATACAGAGAAGTTGTTCAACCTGGTGTATATTCACCATTAGACCCTAGGAAAAAAGAAAAAACATTATTAACAGAATTAGATATCCAAAATCCCCGAGAAAAGGATAGCATGTGTAAAGGTATCGCCAAGTTTTACATTAAAATTGCTCATTTATTCGCCGCTATTCTAAAAGCCGTGAATCCCATTTATAAATACGATGGGCACGAAATGAGTATTATGAATAAATCCAAAATTCCTAAAGGAACAAAAGTTCAGCTCGCCGAAGTAAACTTATGCAATAGACGCATTAAAACTCTAAAAGCAGAAAGCACTGAACAAGGTAAAATTAAAGTGCGTGTTAATAATTGTCATTTAAATAGAAAAGTTACTACAAAACAGCTTCACGAGAATATACTTGATGATCTTGACATCGATTATGGTGAAGAAGTGATCAAAGACAAAAACTTGGGACAGGAGATTGGTGTACCCGAATTGGAAAAATTATACTATGATATTTATGACTTTGGTACTGGTAAATATAGTGCTATGTCTAAAAAATCCCGCGCTGCTTACAATCAGGATTTGAAAATATTTTATAAAACATTTACCGGAAAATCGAACTACTCTAGTTGGAATGCTAGTGGCAAGAAAAAGTTTAGCAATATTCCACTTATTGCATATCATGATACCGAACAATGTAAAGATTCAAATTCTGCATGGCAACAATCTTACGAAGGAAGCAGTAGCAATCCATTATTTGTAAAATTTGCCGATAATGTTAAAAACATGCTTAAAAATACAAAAACGAATCAACAACAATTATTAGCCATTCTAGATAAATTATTTGTTTGGGTAGAAACACCCTCTAAATTTGCATCAACTGATTCTTCATTGGAAAGCAAAATGGTCACTATTAATCCTAAACTTACAAGTAAATCCCTCCAATCTTTAGTAGAAAAAACTCGCGAATTGATTATCAAAATCTATTTACAATGTGAAAGAGAATATCAAGATGGATTGAAATTATTTGAAGCTATTGTTGGAGAAAGAATGCTCAAAAATAGCATTGCGAAAAAGGAAAGTTTAGAAGCACAACTTGAAAATGTCGTTGTGGGTCAAGACGACCCGGAGCTTGAAAAAATAGTACAACAAAATGTAAATAAAGCATTAGAACCTAGACCATTGGTTGCACAAATGCCTCAACCAGCCGCAGCAGCTGCTGGAGGTGCGCGTAAAAAAAAACATCGCACACGCTCTCGTAAAAAAAAGAGGAGATAATATTTTCTCTCCCTTATGTATAATATGGGATGCAATAGTTGTGGATGTAAACAAACTGGAGGCCGCAGAACTCGCAGACGCAGAGTTAGAAAACGCAAACGCAAGACAGTCAAAAGACGCACCAAACGTCGCCGACGTAAGACCCGAACTCGCAGACGCCGCCGTTAATTTAGCGAATTAATTTAAAATATTTTTAACATTGTTAAAAATATTATACTCCACCAGTAAATTTCTTTCCAGATTTTTTACCTTTATTTTTTTCCGCATCGTTCTTTAGCAATTGCGCCGCACTACATAATCGCCTATTATGCTTAGAAGTGCGTTTGTGCCAATAGAATCGACATCGCTTATATAATCGATTACTATAGTTGAAACAATCAATTTCCTTTGTATAAATTTTCCGAGTAGATTTCTTGTTTTTCGTATGATTTTTCTTTAATTCGTTTACAAAAAATTTGGCAAAATAATCCATTGCTGCACTTCGCTCAGGATGCCATTGTACACCATAAAACGGATAAAATCGCCCTTCAATCGTAGACACATAATCTCGTCCCTTTCTATCTTTACTTGTTGATACAATTTTGTAAAACTTATCAATATTCTTGTGTTTTTTGAATTTTATTGGAGAGAGACCCATTTTATGATTGTTTAAAGTACAATCTTTGGTAGACAATTTCTTTATTTCTGCTTTAGTGGCTCGTCTCATCATTCGACTATTTAATCCTTCCTCAGTAAAATCTAAGGTAGATTGAAGATTATTAAATGAATCGAATCGTTGTAATAACTTTTCTAAATCATCGTGTCCATCTGCAATAATCATTAATTGCTGCATACCCATGCATCCTCCCCAAATTGGGAAATGATTTCCTTTATCATTTTCCTTCATTGCCAATTGTAAAAATTTTTTACAACATTTATAATATTCCGTTTGTGTTCCTGCAAAGGCACCACCACTGGGAAAGTATAAACCATTGATTTTGCTCATATATTTTTTGAAATTCTTAGTAGTGTAAGGAATAGGTAAAATTTTAATACCAAATCGTTTTAACCATTTAATATGAGAACTAGCAATGTATGAATCACCGCATACTTGGTAATACTTTTTACCAGGTGTTAATGGTACAGAAATCATACCAACAACCAATTTCCTTTTATTTTTTTTACTTGTTTTCTTATGTTTTTTATGATATTTTTTATGATGTTTTTTATGTGTTCTTGTCATATATATAAGTATTAGATTTTCTTATCTACAAGCTCATTTTTAACTTCAACACTCATTCCCAATTCACGTTTTATCGATGATTTTTCTTTTTCTAATCCATGGTGATTATCCGTTCCACCTGTCATATTTCGAATCATTGTCTGCCATTCCATTAGTAATTTGTCGTCTTCTAAATAATTGGGATGGGTTTTTTCCCAAAGTTTAACCTGTTTAATCTGTTTATATGTAATTTCATCAATTGTTTTGTCTATTTTTTCGTGACTGTTATCTTTTTCCCATTTGTCAGCATCCTTCACATAAAATTGTAACCGTTTTTTATCCGAACAATGAATAGGTCTTTGTGTTGGTTCCATATCCTGCAATTGTTTCACAAATATATTACTAATGCCTTTCACAAAACCATGGTTTTTAGTGTACAATACATCTTCCAAGGATACTTTTACATTATCCACAAAATCCGTTAGATTCATTGCATCTTTGCATTTTTCATTGAGGTAAATATTAATAGACATCCTATTATTATAAGTATTTCCCATTTTTGGAATAACTTCCTTCAATGTTTCCAAATTTGTTGTAGATTCTACTTGATTATTTAAAATCTGTTTCATCATAATTTTCAATTCCGCAACTTCCTGTTTCAAAAACTCTTTTTCTAAATCGATCGGTTCGTTCTCTACAGGTGTAGGGTTAACTTCAATTATAACATTTTCCAAAGATCCTCCATCCGATGAAAGCACGCATTTCTTCTTGTGTTTACTGAGACCAGAAGCATATTTATAAATCTTGTCGCAGACCATACAATGGTAACCCGCTTTTTGTGTTATCCTCTCGTTATCCAAGTTATCCATTTTATGTTTTGTAGTGGATAAATGTCTTTTCCAATCATAATTGTCCCTACATCGATAGTCACACTTTTTGCAGTGATGTTTTTGCCCACTTTTTTTCCCACCTTTTTTCATCATATATATGGATAACATAAAAAGCGCCTAAATAGTTTTCGCCCAAATTGTATCTAGCACCGAAAAAAAGGCACTACACTATTTCGTATCTACAGTAATCAAGGGTAAATTTAAGTTGTGTTTTTTTTAGCGCCCAAATTTTCTGGCGAAAACCTGTTTTGGACATTTTAAAAATGTCCATTTTCAATTCAAACCACAAACTTTTAAATAAATTTTTGCACTTTTATTTCTTTAAGTTCAAAAATTTATTATTATTTGTTATTCTCAATTTTCTTTAACAAGGCGGTATTATATATCAAATTTCCAGTAGGTTTATATTGAGAAACTTTTGTGTAATTCTTGTCTTCTTTCTTATTCACTGTAACTGGAACATTGGTTTTTCTTAATAATAAACTATTCATGTCCTTGGGGTCAGTGACTTTATTCTCAAGTTTCTTCGTTTCTTCCACATAATTTCCAAAACCATCAATGGTATATCCATATTTCTTTTTAAAATCGGTTCTTTGATACTTTGGTATATAATGTTGCCATGAAATAAATAGTAAATTGGGATGAGTGTATTTAATTACAAATCCATTTTGATTCAATTTGTCCATTATATACGCAATACACGCCGCCGAATCATAACGAGGTGTTCCTACTAAAAATTCAGGAACTACAAAAAAACAATAATGTTCCGTATTTTTTTGCCGTGACGCATATTTTATTTTTTGATGTGTTCGATTTAATATTTTTTTATAAACAAGAAGACGTAAATCGTTTGTTTGGCGCGTTCTGTTGTAAAGATCATCTAAATTTATTTTATCTCTAAGTTCGTCACTGTTCATTAGAATCATATGAGAAAAAAACTATTAAAAAATAAACGATACCACATTATAATATGACAATCAAACATATTGTAATGTGTGGTGGTGGATACAACGGTATATATACAATGGGCGCACTCGATTATTTATTCGAACAAAAATTTTTCGATATTAAAGATATTAAAACAATTTATGGTACATCCGTAGGAGGTTTTGTTGGAGTGTTATTGTGTTTAAAATTACCTTGGAGTACTATATTAGAATATGTTATAGAACGTCCTTGGGATAGAGATATAGTATTTTCAGCAGATATGATGTTTAATATGATTCCGAAAAAAGGAATACTGGATTCTTCTTATATACAGTTGTTTTTTACTAAATTATTAAAAGCGAAAAATTTATCGTCTGATATCACTTTAACAGAATTTTATAAATTTTCTAACATTCATTTGTTTTTCTTTGCCGTGGATGTGAATACATTTGAAGTGGTAAAATTATCACATAAATCTCATCCAAATCTTAAATTAATTGACGCTATTTTTATAACTTGCTCCATACCTTTTATTTTTCAACCAACATTTATAAATGAAACATATTTGGTTGATGGAGGTGTTTTATGTAATTATCCATTGGATTATTGCATAGAAGATGGGGCTAAAGAAGATGAAATTTTAGGGATTCAATTTCACTTAAATAAAAATAAAACCAGAACCATTGACCAATCTACCAATATCTTATATTACAGTTATTATATGTTTGATAAATTAGTCGGAGTAGCGAGGAAACCTCCTACAAATAGAATAGAAAATGAAGTTATAGTACCGTGTGATGCCATGAATATGGATATGGGTGCGAAAATCATAAACGAAAAAGATCTACGATTGTCATATATAAATAAAGGACGTGAATGTGCAAAATTATTTCTTTCTTATAAATCTAAAGAGCTGTATTTAAAAAATTAGTTAAATTATCTTGTGTAATGTCTGAATCGAATTCAATAACAGTGTTTCCTTTAACTAAGTAAATAGTTGGAAATCCAGTGATATTTACACTATGATCTGATTCGAAACTTTGTAAAGTACCTTCTTCTTTCTCTCCATTTACTTCTACAAATGTTACAGTAACTCCATTAATTTGTTGTCCATTGTATTTATCCATTGTTTTTTTCCAACCTGAATCTGCAGCTATAATATTTGTTTTGCAATGAGGACACCAATCAGTATAAAATGCGTAAATATTCGCATTTTTCACAGCACCTTCATCGGCACCATCTCCTATAAATTCTTTATTGTCTTTATATTCAGGATTTAGTTTAGGAGCTATATAAGTTGTATATACCCAAAATGCCAAAGCAATAAACAAGGTCAAAAGGAATAGGATAATTAAAAATTTTTTATTTGTTACTGCTTGCATTACAGTATGTTTGGCATTTGACATCATTTCACTCATTTATATAAAGATAGAGAAACTTGTAAGATTAGTTCAAACGAATATAAAGTAGTAATGATATGTGTAAATAAGATGTGGATACGAAACTATCAAGGAAAATTAGTATTTTTGAATATTACTAAATATCACAATGAAAAAGATCTATATGCTGCGTTATGGAAGATTAAATTCAATGTAAATATTGACACTGATATAAATTTTAACCACGAATTAATGTCCATAATTAATTCTTAAATCTTTTTTTTCTGACTTTAATATAATAATGGCTAAAACCAGAAAACGAAAGAAACATAAAAGGAAGATATATACAAAAAAACATTATCAGAGCGGCGATGGTATGGTAACATCTGTATGGGGACCTCCTTTGTGGCATTACCTCCATACTATGAGTTTTAATTATCCTATTAAACCAACTCCGGCAGATAAAAAACACTATAAAAATTTTATATTAAGTATGCGTTATGTTTTACCGTGTCGGCATTGTAGGGATAATTTAACCAAAAACTTTAAAGCATTACCTTTAACGAATGCCGTAATGAAAAATAGAAGAACATTTTCGCGTTGGGTATTCAAGTTACATGAACTGGTAAATACAATGTTAGGGAAAAAATCCGGATTACGATATTGTGATGTCCGAGAAAGATATGAACATTTTAGATCAAGATGTACTGAAGATAAGAAATTTTCAACGCGGAAAATACAAGCGGCCGTTAATAAGACTAGAAAAAAGAAAGAAAAAGGTTGTACTGAACCGTTATATGGTGCGAAATCAAAATGCATTATTAAAATCGTGCCTAAATCAAAAGGAGGCAAAAGTTTCCAAATGGATAAAAAATGTCTTAAAAAAAGATAAACCGTCTAAATATAAAATGTTTTTAAATAATAAATGACATTTTATACAGTTGAAGAAGTAAGTGAGCATAATACAAAAGATAGTTGTTGGGTTATTGCAAATAATAATGTATATGATGTTACTAAATTCGTTAATCGTCATCCAGGCGGCAAATTCCCCATTTTATCTAAAGCAGGAACAGATACCACCAAACATTTTGCTTGGCATTCTGCACACGCTAAAGAATTATGGAAATTATATAAAATAGGGGAACTAAAAATATCTACCAAGAATTGTTGTTGCTAGCACTGGCTTGAGATAACCAAGGAAGGGGTAAATATTGATTATTCATTGAATTATAGTTTGGTACTTTTTTGCATGTAAAAGCTGGTTCTGGGCATCTTGAACAAGGTGGACAAGGTTGACATGGTTTTTGTCTAGGACAAGCTGAGCGTTGTGGACATTTAGGACATACTGGAGGTACAATGGAAGATTTTAAAACATATAGATCTTCATCACCGTTTTGGATATCTACTCGTCTAACACCCCGTCTTTCTGACCAAAATTTGTCATATGTACTGTCATCATCGTTTGTTGGAGCTCGTGAGTCAATGGAGTTTATGGTGTTTGACCCGCGGTTTCTCGTACCAGTGCGCGCATTCATGATGTCTTTGTAGCTTTGCTTTGTTTCACGTGATTTTTCTTTTTTTGTTTGATATCCTTCCTTAATATTCATACCCAATGTAGATAATAATGCAACTGCTAATATGATAAAAAATAATGTTGATTTGTTGAATTTCATTATATATAATGAGTTAGAAAAAATCAAGAAATATTTAAGAATAAATCTCTCCATATATCATATATGCCAGCACAAACACATGGAAGAGCTAGAAACGGTTTTCATATCCTCGCTAATAGTAGGGGACGATTAACAAATTTAAATCAAGCACCCTGTGATACAAATGCCGCTTGTGAAAAGGCTTACTGTTGCGGACCTGCTATACAACCTTTAAATATGCGACCGAGAGGATGTAAACGTGGAGGATTATGCGCCTTTACACCAAATCGAGGAAGAAAAAGAGCTTTGGCTTTAGGAGGAGTAGGTTCAAGATCTAGTACTATTAAACGAGCTATTACCAGAAGAGTTGAAAATAGAAATCAAATGCCAAAAAACTATGTGCCCTCAGCAACTAGACCGCGCAATGCAACGGAATGGCCAACCGTTAATGCAATATGTAAAAATACACAGACGGGTGATCATTGTACCTGTTGTACAATAACAATGACTAAAAACCATCCTAGAAATGTTTGTTTAGGTACTTGTCAGAATCCAAATAGTAATAAAAATAAATGTTGTTCTTAATTTTTTTTTCTTTTACAATTATATAATGGTAAAATATTACGGAAGAGCTAGACAACGAACAGGATCTGTTAACAGAAACCAACCCGGTCTTAAAATGGCGGGATGCGTTACTGGTGGAGGTCGCCCATCATGGGTATCGCGATACATTAAAAACCGAGTAAATTGCAACGCAAGGGTTGGGTGTGTCGATCCAGTTACTTTAATTCCAACAGGGAAGCTTCAAGTTTATGATGCGAAACAATGCGTGCACTGTGTAAACAACCCTCAATACTTACTTGTTTCCAAAGCACCTCGCTCTCGTGGATGTGCAGGTGGAGTGTATATGTTAAGACACAATGTCAAATGTCGCTAATTAAATTGATATAAATGTAAAAATTATAATTATATCAAAATATGAGATCTAAAGTAAGAAAAGGCATTCGAAGCACACGTAAAATTTTGAAAAGCTTTTATGCAGAAGATAGTTTAGAAGTTGGTGTTGATGAGGCAGGGAGAGGTCCCTTATTTGGAAGAGTTTATGTTGGTGCGGCTATTTTGCCTCCCAAAGACTTTGATCATTCATTGATGAGAGATAGTAAAAAATTATCTGAAAGAAAAAGATTACAAGCTTTCGATTATATTAAGGAGAATGCAATTGATTGGTCGGTGGGTTATTTTGATGAACTTCAAATAGATGAAGTAAATATCTTTAATGCAACTTTTGGTGCTATGCATAAAGCATTGGATAATTTACAAGTGAGACCGGAAATGATATTGGTTGATGGGAGTTATTTTACTCCTTATACTTTTGAAAATGAGACAGTTAGTCATGTATGCATTGAACAAGGAGATGATACTTATAGTTCAATAGCAGCAGCATCTATTTTAGCCAAAGTATCACGAGACAAATATATAGGCGAATTGTGCGATAAACACGAAAATTTAAACACATTCTATGGTTTAGCTAGCAACAAAGGTTACGGGACCGCGCAACATATAGAAGGGATTAAACAACATGGAATTACTAAATGGCATCGCAAGACTTTCGGTATATGTCGTGATTATAATTAAATCATAGAGTAAAAATTGATTTATAAAAATCTTTTTTATAATAAGTAATAGACAATGAGATTCTTAGTATTTGATACTGAAACAACTGGTTTACCTAAACGCAAACATGCCAATCCCGAAGAAACATACTTGTTTCCTTATGTGGTTCAATTGAGTTGGTTAATCTTTAATAGTGGTACTAATAATGTTGAAGCATTAAAGGATAAAATTATTCGTTTGCCAAATAATATACGAATTCCTCAAAAAACAATTGACATTCATGGAATAACAAATGAACGAATGCTTGAAGAAGGAGAACCAGTTGATGTTGTGCTAAATTCATTTATGCGCGACGTGAGCTCTTGTACCTATTTGATTGGTCATAATATAGCATTTGATAAAACAATGGTTGAAGTGGAATGTATACGTAATAAACATAAGAGATTATCAGATTACAGGAAAATATCATTTTGTACGATGAAACGAGGACGCAACGAATGTCGTATTGAGAAGGAAAATCCTTTCACGAAAAAAACAGAATATAAGTATCCTAAATTAATCGAATTGCATAAACATTTATTTACCACTACCCCGAAAAATTTACACAATTCTTTAATCGATGTCTTGGTATGTTTTCGATGCTTTTATGCATTGACTTATAATTCGGACCCAATGGAAACGAATCCTCAATTCGCTCGTTATTGCAGAACATTTTGTGGCCTTTAAAATGGACTAATATAATAGTTCTTTGAACCAAACAGTCGGTAATTGCTTATTATACCATCTACATTAAAGTTTTTTATATAATTAAATGAATCAATTCCTTTCATTGTGTAAGTATATACACAAATTTCTTTTTGACGACAAAATTTAATCGTATCATTATCCAACATGTTCCATTCAATTATCAAGGCGTCTATATTTTTTGTATAATTTTCTAAATCTTCGGTATTTAGAATGTTACTTGTAATAAATCCTACTTTTAGTTCCGGTATTTTAAGTTTTAAATAATCAATATGCCTCTTATTGAAGCTACAACATATAATGTTTGTAAGATTAATAGCATATGTTTTTAAGAAACAAAATAAACGATGGGCTAATTCTTCCCCACCTTTCATATCTAAATATACTGGTTGAATATTAGAATCAAAATATTCGAAGAATTCTTGTAATGTAATAATTGATTTTTTCTTTTTTTTTATTTCTGCTAGGGTGAGGGTTGATATTTGCTTGTTTTTTAAAAATTTATCATGATAAATAATGATTTCGCCACTTTTACATAATTGTATATCAATTTCTATCATATCAAAACCCTTTTTCTTTACATTCTTAAAAGCTGACCAACTGTTATCTTTATATTTTGACGAATATCCTCTATGTGCAATAGATAATATATTATCGGGAATATAATATCTCATTTAGAAAGATGGAGAGAAAATTATTTTCTTTTGGTTTTTCTTCTTGTTTTTCTTCTTCTTGTTTTTCTTCTTCGTTTTCTTCGTTTTCTTCGTGTTTTCTTTCTACGCCCACCCTCAATATCCATTGCATCACGCACCGTAGGTCCTGCCAAAGCTCCTACCCCGGTAGTATACACCGGGTCGGCGTCTACCTGTGCAGTAAATGGAGATAGTGATGGTAAGGAGGGTCTACTTAAATCTTTCGGTGGAGGCATTTCTGCTTGTCTTATAATACTTGTTTGTCCTGTATTTTTTTCTGTAAATATACTTTGAACTCTATTAAAATTCATATTTAACTTCCTTGCCATTTTTTCGAACCCATTTCGACAGGCTTGTAAGGCTATTAAATCTCCTTCACTGTCACCTTTATTATAATCAGAAGGTAAGCGATCAAAATTCGCAACTGAATAATTACCCCCATTGACACTAACGCGAATAGATATTGGTTGACAAGACCAATCCACGAATATAACTTTACGACGGTCAACTGCTCCATGGGCATTAGGGTCAAACCATGTTAGAACATCGGTTAAATTAATATCACCTTTTTTTTTCATTGCATCTATCATTCTTTGTCTAATAGATACACCATCAGACCCTTTTGCCATGGGGTCATATATATTACCACCTTCATCTCGTCGAACAGCAGTCCAATCCGCAGCAAATATCCTGTGTCTATACACTCGTTTAAATTTGTCATCTGCGGCGCCGTGATCTAATGGATATGTTTGTGTGATACCATCTAGACTATATGTAAACTGACCCTCAATATTATCGTTACCTTTTACAGGTTTGCGATTGTTTTTTTTTACGAATGCCTTGTATATTTCCTTCACCTTTTTTTTCCTCACATCATGGAATGCCCCTTCATTTGCGTCATCACTCATATGCAAATGATTTCTTAATTTATCGGAAGGGGCGAAGTGTGACGGGTCTTGAGATTCTGGATGTTTATGATAAATATAAAAACCATCGGAATCCTTGCGCCTAGTAAGATCTTTCTGTAAATTTAATTCAGGGTCTGTAAAATCATATATACCCATTATTGTTTTTCTTTCTTTCCATTCTGAATCGCCAAAATCCCAAGCTTTGTTGTGAAAAGGCATTTGGGGTATTCCTACCATAGCCGTATCAGATTCTTGGTGAGTTTTTCCTGATATAAAGGTATGCGATGCGCCTTCTGTAAACAGTCTTGAAACAAATTCATCGCGTTTGGTTGGGTTATTCATATTTTCGAATTGCGCCGTATCAACTTTATCACACATTAGTGTTGATGAACCAGGAAAAGCCTGTGCAAAATACCAGCAACCATTTGGCATTTGGTTAATCATCAATGGTCTTGTCTTCCCCCTACTAACTTTAATACTTTTACGGCGTGTTTGTATTTTAACATTTCCTTCGATTGCACCGTGACCATTTATTACTATGATACGATAGTCACCAGCAATTAAAAGTGGTATACTGTTTTTAATTTTTCTTATATCTGATATACTAGGACGAAAGCGCAACCCTTTTAAGATACAATTCTTGAAAGTTATGTCTCCTGTATGTGGTAGCCTCATTTCGTCTTGAAAACACCCTTCCTGAAGAAATTCTTGAAAACCCTTTTTATCTGTTGGTCTTCCTGCTTTATCCCAATCTTTTAATTGGGATTGTAGTAATGCCTTCTGTGCTATTAAATCCACTAAAGTTTCTCTATCATCTTTATTTTTTCTTTTTTTAATCAAAATATTAATCTCTGTGAGATTTTCAAGAATTTTCTTGAATTTCTTGGCTATAGAAAAATCAATTTGACCCAATGCACTTTTCTCATCGTTTAAAGTTTTTTGTGATATAATTTCTTTTTTCATTGTTTTCCTCGACATATTAATATGTATATTTATAAATATTAATATTTTAGGCACCACACATTAAACAGTCTTCTTCTTCTTCAACTGTAGTGTTAGTTGGATTTGATGGTGGTTCAATAGTGAATTGTTGAGGAGCAGCTTTAGCTTTTGTTCTTAAGTAATAAATACCTGTTTTTAAACCACATCCCCAAGCGAACATATGCATTGCTGTTAATTTCTTATAGTCAGGATCTTTCATCCACAAATTGGTACTTTGACTTTGGCAAATATACGCACCTCTATCTTTGGCCATCTCCAATACATGTTTCATAGGAATTTCCCATACGATTTTATATTTTTCTTTAATTGGTTTTGGTAAATCTAATTGTTGAATTGAACCACCATTGGCAATAATACCATTTTTAATCTCATCATTCCATTTCCCCAGCGCAATTAATTCACTCATCAAATGTTTATTTACTATAACAAATTCACCTGCAATGGTACGTCGAACATAAATATTACTGGTAAAAGGCTCAAAACATTCATTGTTTCCCAAAATTTGACTCGTTGAAGCTGTTGGCATTGGTGCAATTAATAATGAATTTCTTAAACCATGCCGAATAATATTTTGTTTAAGGTTATCCCAATCATATCTATCACTGGGTTTAACATCCCACATATCAAACTGGAGAGTGCCTAATGCAGCTGGACTACCATGAAAACTACTATATGCTCCTGCTAGATTTGGATGATTATGGCATTGCACTAGTTCGGCTTTTTTAAGCTGAGTTTTTTCAGCCAGACTGAGGGCGGTGTGATCTACAGTAAGTATTGTATTATTTGTGGCATTTAATATATCTTTGGTGCCGAAGATTTCGTGTGAATCTTGCATTGCTTTTATATTATCAAATTTTGTCATTTGAGCATGAATATAATTAATATCTACAGCGCGTTCTTTGGCGATTTCATTGCTTTTTTCTAATGCGGCGTGATAAATTGTTTCAAATATTTTAATATTAATTTCTTTAGCTAAGTCCGAATGAAAAGGAATATCCATTAATGCAAGAGTATCAGCCAATCCTTGAACTCCGATACCGATTGGACGGTGAAGCATGTTTGAACGCCTAGTTTTTTCCGTAGGGTAAAAATTCACATCAATAACTCGATTCAAATTATCTGTTATGATTTTTGTAATTTCGTGTAGCTTTTCATAATCGAATTCTGAACGCAAATGTGTAACTAATTCACTATAATCCCCCAAATATTGTTCATTGACTATCACTTGAGGAAAGGTGGAAACCTCAATATTATATGTGCATTTAAAGAGATGTTTAAAACTATCCATCTCTTCAGGAACAACATTTAAAACTTTATAGTTAATATTATTTTTATCTAACATATTTTTTGCCATTTTACAGTAAATACATCCAGACTTGGTATATATTTTTACAGAATTCCAACCAGTTTCTTTCTTTTTAATAAATTTAGGTAGACCAATGCTGGCCAAATTACAAACTGCCGTTTGGTCGGCATTAGAGTATTCTATGATTTCAGTGCATAAATTTGAACTTTTTATGGTACCAAGATTTTGCTGATTGCTTTTTTTATTACAGGCATCTTTATATAACATGTATGGTGTTCCGGTTTCCATTTGCGAATCAAGAATTTTAAACCATACTTTTCTTGCTTTGACTTGTCGCAAACCTTTACCTTCTTTTTCATAATGTTTATATAAAATATCAAAATCTTCTCCATATGTATCGCTCAGACCTTTGCATTGGTCAGGACACATTAATGTCCACATTTCATCATTTTTAACGCGTCTCATGAATTCATCAGGAATCCATAATGCATAAAATAAGTCCCTTGCACGCTGTTCTTCGTCTCCATGATTCTTCTTCATATCTAAAAACGCCATTATATCTCCATGCCATGGTTCTAAATAAATAGCAAACGAACCGTTCCTTTTTCCTCCACCTTGATCTACATACCGTGCTGTATTATTATAACATCTCAGCATTGGAACAATACCATTGCTTGTGCCATTTGTGCCCCGGATATGACTACCAGAAGCCCGAATATTGTGAATATGTAAACCAATTCCACCAGCCCACTTACTAATTTTCGCACAATCGGATAGAGTCTCATAAATACCAGAAATACTGTCATCTTTCATAGATAATAAATAACACGAAGAAAGCTGACTTCTGGGAGTACCTGCATTAAATAATGTTGGTGTTGCGTGTGTGAAATATTTTTGACTCATTGCATCATAGGTAGTTTTAACTTTCGTAAAATTATTACCCCAAATACCCAATGCAACTCTTAGCCACATATGTTGCGGTCTTTCTACTATTTTTTTATTGATACGCATTAAATAGGCTCTTTCCAATGTTTTAAATCCGAAATAATCGATTAAATAGTCTCGATCATAATCTATAATATCTTCCAATAAATCTTTATTATTATCTACGATATTCCATAATTCATTAGAAATAAGTGGGTATTGCTCATTATTAATGTCTTTAAAATGATATAATTTTGACATTGTTTCGTGGAAGGTTTTTGGTGTATTTTTGTGATGATTGGATACAAGAATTCTGCTTGCTAACTCACCGTAATCGCCGTGCGTTGTGATAAGCGATGCGCACTGCTGTGCTGTTAATTCGTCAATTTGTGTAGTTGGAATCTCGTCATATAAGCGATCAATAATTTTTTGAACAAGTGAGGTGTAGTTTACAGATAAATCATTACCACCTAATTTTTTCACACGAGTAAGGATTTTATCAAAAGAAATATTTTCTTTTTGTCCATTTCGTTTAATCACACAATCTTCAGTATTCATTTCGTATTCTTGTATATCAGCTAAATTTTAAATAATGATTCTATAAATATTATATTTTACAATACTTATAAAATTATCTCTTACGAGTTTTTCTTCTTTTTCTTCTTTTGTGTTTTCTTGTTTTCTTTCTTCGTTTTTTCTTTCTCTTTTTACGACGCTTTGTTATGCTTTTGCCCCCAGCATAATCAAGATGAGGTAGTAGTTTGTCCACTTGTTTTGTTATTTTTGCTGTTTTTTGTTGTTGCAGTTTCTTTTTTTTAATCTGTTCTCGTGCTTTCTTCCCTCGTCTAAATCTCGAAATCGTCAACGCTGCATTTATTTTTCTTTTAATCATAGGGTGATCGGTATCCTGTAATGCTCTAAACTTTCCCATGACATCATCATAGGCCTTCTTTTTGGGGACTTTTCCACTAAACCACCCTGGATTGAAATAATTGGACACACCATGTTCATCTTTTGGTGAAATTTCAAAACCTGGATTTTCCGATTGAAGTTCCTTCAAAGCGGTGAGATGAGCTTGTCGGTGCTCTGGTGCTCTAAAACTATCATCATCATCATCTGGATAATTATCCACGGAGAAGTACGGTAGGTAGGGGTTACTCCACTTGGCCTTAAATGATCCTTCTCCTGGACGTTCTTCTTTTGCTTCGGGTGGCGGTTTGTACGGTTGAGCAGTTAATGTTGGAACAAGAGGAACCGCGAGATGACCTTGGGGTCGAGCTACAACTTGAGTTGCCATCGGTATAGTTGGTGTTTTAGATTCCATATATATATATATAAACAAAATATTTTATCTATATTCGGTTAGATTTAAATAAGGAGTCTATAAATATTATATTTTACAATACTTATAAAATTATCTCTTACGAGTTTTTCTTCTTTTTCTTCTTTTGTGTTTTCTTGTTTTCTTTCTTCGTTTGGTTTTTCGTTTCTTTCGCTTGGTTTTCTTTCGTTTGGTTTTACGTTTCTTTTTACCACCTCTCAAGTGTAAAGGTTTTGCTTTTGTGTCGTCTCTTGGATTATGAATTTTTCGGTTTCCAAGGAAATTCCACCATTGGGGTTTATGGTGCCATTGGCCTTTTTTTCGTTGAATTTCTGTGAGTCTGTTCTGTTGTATCATTTTTTTTTCGTGTGCATGCGCCAAATCGTGCAATCTCTCGGCTGCCTCTGCGGCTCTTTGAATTGTTCCTCCACGACGGTCACCCCCATATGGATTATGCGCGTCCTTCAGGTCATCATGCGCTTTCACTACCTGGTCTACAAGTTCTCTGTAAGTACCTTGTGATCTTCCTCTTGGATCGACCCAGTTTTCTACTTCCTCGTCTTTCCAGGCATCCCGATCTTCTTTGGTCTCTTTGCTCTCTGTTGAACTCATTATATAATAAACAAAGAAATTAATATATTTGTTATCTATATATGAAGAAAGATTTATGTTTAAAGGTAATGATAGCCGTATTAGTTGTTTTAGGCATCTCTATTATTCTAAATAAAAAAGAAGGATTTTTAAATTTAACACCGGGTGTATATCCTGATAGTGATACAAAAGGTTTATTATATCCAACATATCAAATGAAAAATAACCCTGGCTTATCTGATTTAGATATGCAAAGAGCATATACATTATATCCGTCGTTTGCTGTTGGTTCCTACGCACAAATTACTAATAATAAAAGATATTGGGACTCGCCCTGTAATGGTTTGACCATGCCCTCTGATATGTGTGGAGGATTGTATAAGTTAAGACATTGTGATCACGCACCAATTGTTCCTCCCCGAGAACATTGCAATAGAATAAATTATTATTGCGGCAAACTTTAAATTTCTAAAGCAACTGATTTCAATGTTTGAGTATCAATTTTAAAATTCGCAGTGTTCGGTGCTATTTTAGGTTTAAGTGGCGGGGTCGTAATTGCTAATTTAGGTCCTTTCTTAGCGCGTTTTTTTGGTCTTCTATGTTCATAACCATCTTCTCGTTCTTTTAAAATAATATCCCATACTTCTTTTAATTTATGTTTTATAGCATTAAACCATAATTTATTTCTACGTACTAACACACAGGAAATTGTTTCCAAATACCAATATGTATCTTTAATCCATGATAAATTAGAATGTGCGTCTATAATATTATCTCTCCAAGTTTCGTATTCAACATATGTATTGATGTTCAATGGCACATACTCATATATTGGTTTTGTACCATCATTAAAACATAGAATAATCCCTTTTCTTTTCCCATCTTTTGTTGTATTGAATTTGCCATCTTTCAAAAACTCCTCTTCGGTTTTATACTCTTTAAATGATGTTTCAAGAAAATCACATTCATCCAAATTTAAACATTCCATTTGCATCTGCATTTGAACCCAGTATTCTTTTTTTGGAATACCGCATATCTCTCTCGTTGTTGGGTTTTTAATCTCTAGAGCCCTTCCATATCGCGGATTATCTAATTTTATATTAATACCATCTGGGGATGCTGCAAGATGAGGGTGATCATCATTTTCTATACACCCATATTCACCTATTTTAGTATCATATAAATCCTCATAAATCAATACAGATAGAGGTTCAAATTTATGACCGTGGTGCATTGCTGATGTAATATTTACCCTGGAATATTTTGCAGTATTAATAGGTTTGCATTTATCCAATATAATTTGATTTTTTGTAGATTCTTGTTCTAAGGCTTTCCAAGCACTACTCGCTGTAATATGATTCCATCGAAATTGATACCATTCAATAGTACCTTGTTCATGAGTATCTTTTTTCTTAATATTTTTCAATATCTGTGAATAAGGTCTTTTATTTTTGGGTGTTGTGATTTTAGTTGTTTCAGAGCGTTTTACACCATAAAATTCAAAATAACTGTAAATACCTTCATCGATTAATTCTGATAAATTCAATTCGATAAGGAAATTTGTGTTATCGTGGAGTACTTCTAATATATGATATGTATGTTCAAATAGTCTGTGTGTGAAATCTTTATAGCGATATTCCACAATATTATTGCTGATAAAGTCATCTATAATTAAATAAACACTTTCTCTTAGCTCGTCTATATCGGTTTCTTGAATTTGTTTTGGAACAGATAAAGAATGAATAATATTTGTCAAAGAAGGTAATTCATTCATTGTATATTACTCTTATTTTATAAGTTTTCTTTTATATCAATTTTATTTTTCTTTCGCTTTGGTGCCAACCCTTTTAATGTTGATTTTTTTTTATCTACACGGCGTAGGGTAAACTTTTGTTTGATCTTATTAAATGTCAACCCAGGAATGGCTTTAATACGACCTGTTTTAACATCATAATTTACATCTTTAACACGTTGTAGTTTTTTTCTATCCAGAGAGTCATTAAGATATGTGTGTAATCTTTTTTTATCAGGAGTTGTTAATTTGTTCTCAGTTGCAAAATGTGTTACAAAATGGTTTATTTTTTTAAGTTTTGTTGAACGACCTAATTTGCTCCAAGGTTTATTTTTATTTTGAGCTTTTTCTTTTTTTAAAAACTCATCCAAATTATCAGTGTTTGCTTTAGTTGAAACAATCTTAGAATTATTATTTAAAAGCATTGTTTGGTATTTTATATTTTTAAGCTCTTGACATTCTTCACTCATTGATATATTAATATAAAGAGATCAGTTTATATTATTTTTTTAACAAAGTTAGGAATATTCATTATTTTTTTAGCCATGTGTTCAAGGTTTTTTTTGGAATTATGAAGAATATATGCTTCGCTCGTGATGATTGTTGCGACAAGAAAAAAGCCCAGAACTACAACAATTGAATCGGTGGTGATGAAATTTAATTTGAAATAATTTGATATTAAGTTTTTGGTTTTGTCCATGGTCCATGATATAAATTGTCCCGGCAGAAGATATGTCATTAATAACATAATAAATGTCATTGACCATCCTCTCGCTATACTACCAGTACGCTTTGTTTCACGAGTTATAATATATGTAAGGCCTAATAATGACAGGTAATTAATTATAGTTTGTGAAGAAAACCCATATATAGTTACGGCCGACGGTGGGTATAAATGAGCCCATATTTTTAAAGGACCCCCATGCCAAGAAATTACAGTTGCTATAAGATCTACATTCGGCATATATGCTTCCAAAATACCATACATTTGACTTTTAAACAATATAAGAGGAATTAAAATAACAAAAATAATAAAATACAAAATAAACCCAATAACTGTTTTTTTAATATCAACCTTTATTTGCTTTTTTTTTTCATTATGAAGATTTACGATATTTTGCGAATAATTATTATCTGGAGCCATTAATATATATGCATAAAAAAATTATTATCAAGACAATTAAAAAACAAGAACGAAAAATTGTTAAAAAATGGGATAATAAGGATTATTTGTTAAATATAGATAATCATATTCCTATCATAAATCAGTTATATCTGGGACAGACATTTGTAGGTTCTGTATGTGCAAAGCGTGAAATACTTAGAAAATTAAATAGCTACAAGCATCAAGATACAAAGAAAAATAAGTATTCTGCTGAGTTTATTGATGAATCTCAATTATTTGAAAAATTGGTGATATCGAAGTTGAAATGTTATTATTGTAAAAAAAGAACTTTACTTTTGTATGAAAATAGCAGGGAACCTATACAATGGACACTGGATAGATTGAATAATGATATGGGTCATACTAATGACAACGTGGTTATTTGTTGTTTAAAATGTAATTTGGAGAGAAGATGTTTAAATGATGATAAATTTTTATTCACAAAACAAATGAGATTAATAAAATTGAATGAATTATAGACTAGACAAATGTTGTTAATCTCAATAATGTCTCAACCAATGTCTCAAACAATGTCTCAATCAAACATGTCTCAACCAGATTGGGCTACTATTGAAGAAAAAACCTTACATAAACTTAGAGTAATATTTCATATGCAATTATTAACTATGAATATTGTTAATTGTAATACTAAAGAAAAAATGATGGATATGTTAAATACACAAGGTGACCCAAGATGGACGCCAGAATATATATTAGAGTTAGCTACGGATAATAAAATTAAATGGGTCAAAGGTTCAAGTGACCCAACCCCTTATGATACTTATCAAGAGCAAATGAACGCCAGATTAGCAGAAATTTTACGTGGATAAATTTATTCACAAAACAAATGAGATTGATTAAAAAAAAATAAATATATCAATTTTTATATGTCTCAAAAATATATTTATTGGGTATGGGGAAATGGAGGAATAATGAAGAAATCTCTCCGAGAAACAAATAAGAAAGCTCAGATACAAGAAAATACTTTACCATTGGGTGAAAAAATAGAAGAGCGACGACAGAATGATCGTGAATTGAATAGTGAACGCCTTAGTCAAAGGCATATGATAATACAAACAAGTATCAATCCTTTTTTATCAGACCATAATTATTTGGACGATTTGCAAGTACAAGCCGAATTTTTACGACCAAAAGACAGTAATATTAAAGGTGAGGAATAATAAGTATTTAAAGCTCCGGGACACAATGCATATATATATACAATGAATAATACACAATATGCAACTCAGAACAATCTATTATTAAATACATTATTGAAGTATTATGGACGCGATGATAATTTAAGTAAAATTTTATCGATAATTAACGGTCATTCTAGGGAATCTTTAAGATTAATAGATTGGTTCGTAACAAATTATGCAAAAGCTAAATTTATTGGATACGATTTGAAAGAAAAAAACGGTCGAATCAAAAGATTTAAAGTTTATATTGATTATAAATTAAAATTAAAAGCGTATTCTAAAAAACGATTTGATCCATTTTGTCGTTGGGATAGAATCGTTATCCCTTATAAAAATGAAATGCATATTCAGACGACTATTGGTCAACTAAATTTCTTCAAATGGGCACTAGAGAATAAGATTTTGGATTATATAAGAGATCATTTAGACGAAATAGAAAAGGATATGAACAGACGGAATTCCACTTCTAAAAACCGTGTTGTTAAAAAAAAAATAAAAACAAGAAAGAAAAGACAAGAATTATCCTGTTCAGCCACAAAAAGCATTCGTAAAGAAGAGGTTAAAATAGTAGTGAAATTTGATTAAATTGAATAGTGTTATTACTTTAAACAATAAGTAATAAATAGCGAATATGAGTACGACACTGACCAACGCAGATGTAGATACCAGATCAGATGGGGCGATCAGCATAATACCACTGAATCAAGAAGCTTGGCCTACTGATTATTTTAGTAAAGAGTTACGATTGATGGCCGCAACTGTAACTAGATTGGAGTTGTGGGATTGGTTTAGAATTGAAAGTCCCCCTGAAGATACAGGATATAGTTGGTGGAATCATCCGAATATTAATAAAATTTCAGAAAACTTACAGAATGATGAAGGAATTCTTGATAATCCACATAGCGGGGTAAGTTTTGCGTATTCAATGCGAAATATGCAAGCAATTGCAAAAGAAGGATTTCCGGTGTGGAAAGCTCAATATATCAAGAACAGTAATTAGATAAAATAATAAAGACAAAATCAATTACTTTTATAATAAACTTTTTTATGGGAAATAAAATGTCAATCAGAAAAGTAGGATTTGAAGATATACAATTTGTAATTAAGCATAAAAAAAGGAACTACATCTTAATCAATACATTAACTATTACAGAACAAAATTGTTTGATACCAGGCACAATTGCCATAAAAGATGAAGAGGCTATTATTAACAAGCATTTAAATAATAATATTCACATAATTATTTATGGTAAAAATGCAAATGATGAAAGTATTTTTAAAAAATATGAACAATTATTAACATTAGGGTGTGGCTCTGTGTTTGTATACACGGGTGGCTTATTTGAGTGGTTGTTATTGCAGGATATTTACGGAAAAGATGAATTTCCTACAACAAGTGATGAATTAGATATACTAAAATATAGAGCAGAGTCTGTTTTGCAAAACAGATTATTATTGGAAAATATAGATTAGATTAGGACGTACACTTGGTGTACATATATTGATCAGTAACATAAATTGTTTTTGGCTTAATGTGTTTCAATATGAAACTACTAATTTTATTTAATGAATTTATCTCAAGCGAATCTATAAAATCAATGTTACCATCGAAAAGAGATACTGGTTTTTTAAAATTATTAATCCATTTAGTATGATATTCATGACACCGTTTTAAATATTCCAAGGGTATATTTTCTCCAGAACGGGCTCTAATATTAACTCGTTCTTCACTTTTTTCAGGCGTGGTATTCATATAAATTAAACCAGTTATAGGTATATCTTCAATGAATTCATTAAACCATTGCAAATATATTTGATAGTTAACTTCCTCTATTTTACCTTCGTCATATAACATTTTTGCGAATACTTCTTTATCTGTAAAGACGGAACGCTCTGTAATTAAAATAGCATTTGGATTCTCTTTAATGACTCGTTTTAATAGTGCTAATCTTGAAATATATGCCATCATTTGAAACGAAAAAGCGTACTTGTGTTGATCTGCATAAAATTTTTCTAATATCGTCTTCCCATTATGATCTTTAATATTATTCCATTCAGATACGGGCTCTTGAACATAGATAACTGGTGTATGAGCTATATGATGTAATTTTTCACTGAGAATTTTAACTAATGTCGATTTTCCAGATCCTATATTGCCTTCGATGCTAAATATGTGTACCATTTTGTATAACTAAATATTAATAATTTAAGTTGTTTCAATTTAGTAAGATAATCTTATAAAAAATTGATTAGAAAGATATCGATTGTTTAATATCATACATAACCTAGATATATATGGACTTAAGCCAACAAAAACTTAGCGCAGAAGAATGGGATGCCTTAGAAAGGCCTGTTTCGAAAGAGGAACAACGAATTTTGGAGATGATTCGTGATGGATATGATAATATTAATATCCTATTTAATGATACTCAAAGTTTAATAAATTTTATTAAAATTTCAGAGAATAAAGAGATGCATCATGAATATTTCTATGAAAAGTATTTTAAAAAAGATATAGATGTCCTTAAAAAAAAATATTTAACTGGGATATTGTCAACAAAGAAGAAAAAGCAGAAGAAAATGAAATCCTTGAAAAAACGCGAATTAATCCGAATAGCTAATGTGGATAAAAAAATAGATTCGATGCATGAACAGATTGTGGAATTTGTTTTGTTAGCAATATTAAAACATTTCTTTAAGTCTAATAAAAAATCACCGGATGATAAGAATGCATATTATTCATACTATACTCTTGGTCAGATCTTGAAGTATGAAATTCGTAATGTAAATCCGCAGGTAGTAGAATTGATACATTTTGTTCTTCGTCATTTTAAATCGCAAATTAAAAAAGAACAATTAATTAAATATGCATATGAACTTATTGAGCAAAATAAAGATGTTCATAAGTATCGTGATATAAAATTATATGAACACCAAAAACGTATATTGACATTGTGTAAAGTTCCTGGACCGAAATTATATTTATACCAAGCCCCAACAGGAACAGGCAAAACATTAACTCCCATAGGTTTAGTATCTCCACATGATCCTGATGTAGATAGAAACAAGAAAAATTTAAATGAAAAAATACTGGAATTATCCTTTATGATAGGCCAATCTGATCCTGATAAAGCGAAGACGATAAAAAGTAAAATTAACAAATTAAAAGATGAATTAAAAGCTGTACCAAAAAAACGAAGAATCATATTTGTATGCGCGGCAAAGCATGTTGGTTTGCAATTGGCAAAATCTTGTATAGCATTGAATATTAAGATTGCGGTTGCGTTTGGTTGTCAAGACCCAGCTGGTATTAGATTGCATTATTTCGCAGCAAAAGATTTTGTTAAAAATAGACGTACTGGGGGTATTTTCCGCGTTGATAATAGTGTGGGCGATAATGTTCAAATTATAATTTCGGATATTCAATCCTATTTGCCTGCTATGAGATATATGTTAGCATTCAATGCTCCTGATGAATTGACTTGGTATTGGGATGAGCCAACTATTACTTTGGATTATAAGGAACACGAATACCACGAAATACTAAGAAAAAATTGGCAGGAAAATTTAATCCCGAATATAATATTATCATCTGCAACATTGCCAAAACAGGAAGATATTGCACCGTGTATTCAAAGTTTTGTAAGTAAATTCAATGCAACAAATGTAGATAGTGTTCTAAGCCATGACTGTGCAAAAACCATTCCTATTTTGGACCCAAATGGTTTTGCAATTCTTCCTCATTTGGTTTATGAAGACTTTTCAACTCTCAAAAAATCCATTAAACATATTAAAAATTATCAGACACTACTAAGACATTTTGATCTAAAAGAAGTTACACGTTTTATAATGTATGTTAATAAACATGTTGATCTTAAAGATAGATATAAAATTAATAGTTATTTTGAAGCAATTACGGATATAAATGTTATTAGTATTAAACAATATTATTTGAAATTGTTATTATCTTTAAAAGAGAATTACCCGAAAGTGTATGATCATTTCCAAAAGAAACGAAGTACTGTATATGAATCAACTATTAAGTTAACTACAGCTGATGCATACACCTTAACAGATGGACCAACGATTTATATGGCACAAGATGTGGAAAAAATTGGCAAATTTTGTCTAAAATTAGCATCTATTCCCGCAGCTGTTTTAGATGTAATAATGAAGGCTATTTATTCAAATGATTTATTGCGACAGGAAATTAGTATTCTTGACCGCGAACTTGCTACCATGGATAATGTAGAGGAATCATCAAAAAAAAAGAGTTCGGACAAAAATAGGGCGCAAAAGACTAAGAAGTTGAGTAGAAATACTCCAACTGATATGGAAACCAAAAAGAAAGATTTGCAAAGACAAATGGATGGTTTGCGAGGAAATCTGGTTAAGATAGAGTTGGATAAAGAATTTGTACCAAATACACTTGACCATCTTAAAAAATATTATAAATCGGAATGGTTGGGGCGGTCTTTTACATCAGATATACCGGAATCTGCTGTAGAAAAGATAATGTTATTGGATGTGGATTCCATTTGGAAAGTATTGTTATTGATGGGTATTGGAGTATTTACCAATCATACCTCAAGGGATTATGTTGCAATAATGAAGGATTTGGCGCAGAACCAACAATTATATTTGATTATTGCTTCAACTGATTATATTTATGGAACCAATTATCAATTTTGTCATGGATATATTGGAAAAGATTTGAAAGATTTGACACAAGAAAAATTAATTCAAGCTTTGGGACGAATAGGTAGAATGGATACGAAAAAAGAATATAGTATTCGACTAAGATTTAAGGAATTTATTGATACATTATTTATGCCTAGCACAAATAAAGTGGAGGTAAATAATATGAATCGGTTGTTTGTATAAGTATTTGAAATATTTTGCAGTTATAAAATTTATTATTTTTCTTTTTTATTCTTAACAGAAAGCATTTTAAATGACAATCCCATTCCTAACCCAAATCCGAAGCCATATACCACCTTTTCACCAAATTTCCCAATGATTGTTTTCCACATAATTATATAGAATTATTAATTACATCTATATAATTTTATTGTAATAATATTTAACATCCCCCACGGAGTCTTAGCACAAGATGCAAAGTCGCTTCTTTTTGAATATTATAATCTGTTAAAGTACGACCATCCTCTAATTGTTTCCCTGCAAAGATAAGTCTTTGTTGATCAGGAGGAATACCTTCTTTATCCTGAATTTTTGCTTTCACATTTTCAATAGTATCAGATGGTTCAACATCTAATGTAATCGTTTTGCCTGTCAGAGTTTTTACGAAGATTTGCATATTATATACAATATAATATAATTTTATTTAAGTCAATTTTCATCAATGTATGTAGTAAGTATGAAGGTAAATAGCATTAAAATAGGCATACATTCATAGTGTACTATTGTTTATATCCTATCAAAAATTTTTCATATTATAAGTAATTGGTGCTACGGATATATTATGATATACATTATCTCCGATTCTTCTAAAATTAATAAAATACTACTTATTATCTAATTCAATAAATTTTTTATAATTTACATTTCTATTTAGAATATCACTATATGATTCGCGTTGTGTAATTAGACAAGGAAATATACCATAAATATTTTCATATTTCTGCTGCATTTTAACATAACATATATCAATTTCACAATAACATTGTCGTATTTTATCGATTACAATATCATAAAAAGATTCGGATAATATGTAAGCGTGTGTTGTATGTCCTTTAATTAATTTTTTAAGATTATCTATACCTGTATCTTCATATGGATCTTCTCTTACAATACTAAAACCAAGATATAACATATTTATATTAATTTTATGAGATTCAATATTATTACTAATTTGGGAAAATTTCTCTAGAAAATTATTAGTTAACATAAAATCATCTTCTAATATTAAAATTCGTTTATACTTTTTCTGTTTTGCTTCTATAATAATTTTTAAATGACTTAATTTACAACCGAATGCACCTATTATATATTTTTTATCAAGTTTGAAATTATTTTTGGAATATTGGATTGGATTGATTTGGTTAAAATTGGGTTTAATAGCGTCAAAACGTTGATAATTGGTAATATTATACTTATCTAATTGTTCTAGACATTTTGTCCATCGATCTTTTCGTTCTTTAAGATTAATAATATATATTTTATCAATAGTATTCATTGTAATATGTATAATAATAACACTAAATAATTCTTTAAACAATTAAATTAATTTTTCATATTATAAGTAATTGGTGCTACGGATATATTATGATTTTTTTTAATGTGCTGATATATATTAACTCCGATTCTTCTAAAATACCACGAAATAATAAAAGCCATCCCTAATATTATAGAGCTATGTGCTGAAATAGTGCGGTTAATTATGCAAGTCACAATAATTAGTGATAACATTCCTATTATTCCTTCTATTATATGTTCATCGGTCAGTACCACAACACGTGTCATTTGATATATATATATAATTTATTTATGAGGACGGATATGGGTCTTTGGGATATCCACCACCATCACCTCCACCTTTGGATTGAGGAACTAAGTCAGTATCCTTTATTGGTATTTTTCCACCAGCTCCTCCGCCTTGACCACCTTGACCACCTCCACCTTGACCACCTCCACCTCGACCTCCTCCGCCTTGACCTCCTCCGCCATGACCATGACCACCTCCACCATGGCCACCATGACCACCTCCACCATGACCGCCGGGAATGGGCATTGGAAACCAACCTCCTCTTCCAGGTCTTCCTTTACCTCCACATCCAAAAGGGAAAGGACAAGGACGGGGGCCTCTGCCAATAGAAGGAGATAAAAACGATGGAGTTTGAAATACAACGGGTGTTGTTGGAGTTGTCGCAGAGAAATTACTAAATAATAAGAAAATTACTACGAATAAAGCTAATATAATGAGAATGTTTTCTGTTTTCATTATATTATTTAATTAGAAATTAAAACCAAAAACGGCGGCGCCCACGTCTCCAACCGGGTCTTGGTCCTCGCCACATTGGACCTTGCCCAAAACCGCGTCCTATGTATGGGGATTGTAAATAAACAACGCGATCAGTTTGTGGTTTTTGTTGTGACATCTGTAATAGCATGTAAACGATAATTAATATTAATACTACCATAACGATTTGTTCTAATTCCATATATAATATATTTTTATAATAATTTTCTAGTGAAAATAATTATAATTTTATAGGGATAAATAAGCTGATTACGCTTAATTGGAGTATGCAAGACCACCCATACCACTCATGACACGAAGGACATTGTAGTTGGTAGCGTAGACACGGACCTTAGCAGTTTCATCTCCTCCAATGGCATTGGTGGAAAGAACAAGCTGAAGAGTAGCGTTGTCAATACGAGAGAAATTGCAAGTTCCGGATGGCTGGTGCTCTTCTGGGCGAAGTGCAAACGAGTAAACATTAATTCCAGTATCTGGGTTTCTGGTGTGGTGCTGGTATGGCTGCACTAAATCAAAGTAAGTTCCTTCACGCTCAGAAAAGCGATCTTGTCCGTTAAGTTGAAGTTTGGCAGTAACAACTGGATTTTGTCCCCAGCAATGCATGTTAAGTGCGGTCTCGGCAAGAACAAATGCACCTGCATCGGAAACATTAGAGTCACCAATATCGGACACAGGGAATGGAACATTGAGTGCAGGAACAGAGCAGACAGTACCATCTGTACCCAATACATCACCCCATTGGGATCCTATTGCTGCTCCATCGGCTCCTGGGTCTTGGAAGAGACCACGGGATGTAATAAATCCTTGGTTCTGCCCAAACGCCGATCCGTGCCCGGTTATTTGGTCATATCCTGAAAAGGCACCAAAGGATGGAATAAGAGCATCCAAAGCATCAGTGTAGTTAAATGGCTGTGCACCAAGAGCGGCATTCAAATCGCGATCTGAAAGGAATGATTGACAGTAGTCAACATTTTTGTCTGGCTGAACAACGAAGATAATCTCTTTACAAGGGTGATTGAAATTGAGTTTAACCTTATTGGATGAAGATCCAACGGATTCATCGCCGGTGAATTGAAGTTGCTCAATCAAATATTCGTGTGGGTTTTGTGCCATGCGTCTACGCTCATCAGTATCAAGGAAAACGTAGTCAACATAGAGGGATGCAGCAACCAAAGATTTTTGGTATGCGGCTCCATCTTTGACAGATGTACCAACGGCTACGGCGGTTGGTGGCATACCGGGTTGTCCGGGCGCGGTGGATGAACCACCTTGTAATCCAGTTAGGTTGGTTACAGCAAAAAGAACTTCATCTGATGGGCGAAGCTCAAGATTAATCTTAACTTCGTGGTACTGAAGTGCGATTAATGGCAATGCGAGTCCAGGGTTACGGCAAAACCAAAATTGAAGTGGGATGTAAAGTGTAGTTTCAGGAAGTGCATTACGAGGGGCACATACTGCGGCTGGGACAGTGGCTGAGGCACAGGCACTATCAACATCAGCAAAAGATGGATCGATCAAGTAAGTAAGTTGGGTGGTTTGTCCAACCATCTTGTTGTATCCACGCTCTTGCTCAGCGGTAAGGGTAAGCTGGTTCCAGATGTGCATCCAGTCACCATATTGTCTGTCGATGCGTTGTCCTCCAATCTCAACTTCAACCATTGAGATAAGTTGCTCACCAGGGTAGTCTAACCAACGAGCGTAAGTTTTGTCACAAGGTTGAGCGTTAACTCCACAACATCCTTCTTGGCCAATCTCTGGGAGAGTGACCTGAAGATAGGTGCGGTATGCAAGATCACCATTTCTGGAGATAGTGCACTGGACACGACGGCCGAAATCTGCCTGTCCATTAAATGTTTGTTCAATTGATTCCATAGCAAAGTTGGTGTGTCTGCGGTAGGTTACTTTCCAAAAAGTAATCTGTGGATTACCTGTAAGATAAACGTCTTGTGCGCCATAGGCAACGAGCTGCATTAATCCTCCTCCCATTTGTTATACTATTGCTAAAGAAAAAAAATTTTCATTTTTAATTTTAATTAAATTTATGTTATGGTAAGACGCAGAAAAAATAATGTTATATTTAACATTATTTTTCGTTTAATTTTGCTAATTACATTTGATTTATTATTTTGTTTATATCGAAATTATTTTCTAAAAATGTTTTTAAATAATTGTCTAAAAAAACTTCTTTTTTTCCTTCATGATTTTTTGTAAAAATATACATATCCTTTTTTTTCTTTATCCGCCAACCTTCTTCTAAAGCATTATAAAGAAATGCCATCTTATGTAATTTAATAGCATCAATTTGCATAGTATTATTGATATTTTTGTCAATATCCATTAAATGTTGGAGAGAAAAGTAATATATAATTTTAACTTGATTAGAGTGAGTCTAATATTTTTTTGAAATCTTGAGCATTTCCAAAATCTTTATTTTTTGATAAATCTATTTTATATACTCTTAAATATACACCATTATAGAATTGATCTTTCGGAATATCTTCAGCAATATCACTGTTTTTTATCAATATATACAATAAGAACTTATATTTTGTCATACATTTTTTAAGAAATATTTTAATTTGTTCTAAAATATATTGAAGGTCATCTTTATTTTTCCAGGTTACTAATGAAATATGATAACAGAAGATGCATTTATTTTTTGGATTATTAATGATATTAAGAAAACGATTAGTACGTCTTTTAAATTTATCTATATTAGTTCCATCTTGTCTTTCATTAGTTTCACTGAAAAAATATTTAAGCTTTAACTTGTTAAATTCAGATGTGTCTTGTAAAAAATTATGGTGTGGAAATGTAACATATGGAAATTTTTCCGAATAGTAATTACCCTTATTATTTTTTTTCATATTTGAAACGAAATATTTAAAATTTGTTTCAATATTGATATTAATATATTTTATCCCTAATTTTTCGGACATACTTAGCCAATCAAATGGAAGCGACATATGTCTTTTCTTTAACATATTTAAATTTGCTGCAGTATGACAATCGGGTCCCAGAGATATATAAAATATATTCATTGTATATTTAAGATAAATATATAATTAAATAAAAGAAATTAATATACTATAATGCCTGCCTTTAAACCAAAAGCCAATAAAAAAATATTGGTATCAAAAAAATCTAATGTTACCGTTGATAGTAAACATCAGGAAAAGATGATAGAGTTTAAAAAAAATGAGAATACAATAATACCTAAATTAAAGGAGGAACGAAAAAAATATAAGACCAAATTAAAAACAAAAAATCTATCGATTGATGAAACATTAGAATTAAAAGATAAAATTAGACAACATACAAAACAAATTAACAAATATGAAAAGGAGCGTAAAAATTATTTACTGGATAATTCTAAATATGTATTTGATTATTATGAAAAAAAAAAGGAATTGGCAGACGGAAATGATAGTAAAACAAAGGTACTATTTTCATTTTTTAATAAAAATAATGAAACAAAATCTAAAAAACAAGAAGTAAATAATACTCAAAAATATCTTAATAATATTGACGAATCCTTTTTGGATATAAATGATTATATCCATTTACATGAAGTATGTGATAAATGTAGTGGTGAATTAATCCCAGTAGAATCAGAAGGTGTAATGATTTGTAAAGCTTGCTCCCATCAAATTAATTTTATCATAGAACATGAAAAACCATCATATAAAGAACCACCTAAAGAAGTTTGTTTTTATGCTTATAAGCGTATAAATCATTTTCGTGAAATATTGGCTCAATTTCAAGCAAAAGAGACTACACAAATTCCTGATGAGGTACTTGAAAATATTACATTGCAAATAAAGAAAGAGAGGATAACATTGGCGCAAATGAGTAATAAAAAAGCGAAGGATATTTTAAAAAAATTAGGATACAATAAATATTACGAACATATTCCTTTTATTAAAGATAAATTAGGTATAAAACCCCCTATTATGAAACCTCGATTAGAAGAAACACTATGCTGTCTTTTTATGGATATACAAAAGCCTTATGCTAAACATTGTCCAGATGACCGAGTTAATTTTTTAAATTATTATTATGTGCTATATAAAATGTGTGAACTTCTAGGCGAGAATCAATTCTTATCTTTTTTTCCAATGCTAAAGGATCCTGTAAAACGCATTGAACAAGATGATATTTGGAAAAAAATTTGTAAAGAATTGCAATGGGAATTTATCCCAACAATATAATTCTTATTAATAGAGTAAAAATTATATGATTATATAAATATTAACTAGTTACTTAAACACGAGGGAAACCAACAAGATTTGCGCCCATACCGAATCCAGCTCCCGATCGTGCGGAACCAGCCATACTTGGTACATAAGTATCTAAGATACTGAATGTTGCAGCAGCAGTCAAAGCAATAAGCATGACCTCATCCAAGTTCATTTGGCGTTTTGGGATTGCGTAAGCAGCGATGGCTACCATAATACCTTCAACAACATATTTAACGATGCGTCTGACGAGTTCGCCAATGTCTAATAATTGTCCTAATTGTCCGAGCATTTTATATAATCCATCAAGAAAAAAAAATATATATAATAATAAAAAAACTTAAAATAAGATAACTAGAAATAAATTATAATGGCAGATAAAAATAGCTATGAGAACCAATTTTTGTCCAAAGGGGTTAATAATCCTAAATATGTTGATTTATTAGAGGAAGATAAGCCAATTGCGGGACAGAAATTTTGTTGCGTGAGTTTTGTGTCACCAGAAAAAATTCTAAAAAAGAAAGAATTATTTTACTTTCAAGAATTCCTAAAACATTGGGATTTTACTAAATCAACAGAAAAATTCACACAGTTTCTAAACTTTCTTGCTTTTAAATATAATATGGATTTCGATAAAATTATGGCCGATTTTCAAGAATATACTAAATCAGAATCGGATAAACTTGTTCAAACCACCCTTGATGATGATTACAAAAATTTCCTTGATGCTAAAGAAGAAACTTTAGAACAAGATTTTAATGCTACATTCAATTTTCAAACTAGTACTCGTGGAATTAAAATACGAGGATCATATCCTACACAACAGGAAGCAGAGTTAAGATGCAGAATGCTCAGAGAGGTAGATCCAAACCATGATGTTTATGTAGGCCCAGTGGGTTTGTGGATGCCTTGGAATCCTGAAGCATATAAAACAGGTCGTGTGGAATATTTGGAAGACGAGTTAAATCAATTAATGAGTGAGAAAAATTTGAATGAGAAACAAGCCAAAGTTGCATTTGAAAAACGCGTTAGAGAATCAAAACGTGCAGCCATTGCAGAAAATGTTAAAATTGCAAAGGATAGTGGTAATAAATTAACACAAAATATCGATACTGATGGTAATCTAGTTGGGGTTGCTAATATGAATACTACTGAATCTGGATTAAACGGAGAAGTATCTTCGGCGGATATCAGAAAAGAGCTTTTTGAAGGTGCTAACATTAGAACTCGTCAATCTGATAAAGCACAAGAAGCCGCACAAGAAGCCGCGAAAGAAGCCGCACAAGAAGATAAAGTAGATATGGAAATCACAGAAAAGAAAGAAGATTAAATAATTTTATAAAATTGATTTATAAAATTATATATTTATTATAATAAAGATGAACGCTAATAAATCAAATATTGATTTCACTGCTAAATTACCACCAATGACAATAGTACAACCAATTGATAATAAAATTACCGAAAATACTCTACAAAGTTCTAATAAAGATATTACACAAGATGTAAAGAAGAAAAAGAAGAAAATTCCCAAGAGATGTCAATTAAAAGGATGTAAGAGAAAATTGCCAATTACAGCGTTTGATTGTAAATGTGAAAAGAGATTTTGCAATTTACATACATATGCGGAAAACCACAATTGTACCTTTGACTATAAAAGTTTTTACAGACAAAATTTGGTAGATAGAGCAGGGTTAGGAGGTGGTCAAATAGATAAAGTTGGTGATAGGGTTTAATTACCAGCGACTTTTCTTGACGTTTATCCGTGGTCCTTTTCTTTGCGCTTTGGGATCAAATGTTTCCTCATCGTCGTCAGAACCAATATCTTTTGACATTTCCCAAAATTCCTTAGAACCG